>JABAOG010000018.1_pt1 | contig 75066 bp, 65 predicted proteins | sample 7062131 | NCBI WGS metagenome assembly JABAOG01 (sample SAMN14538629, study PRJNA623070) | marine sediment metagenome | biome: marine biome [ENVO:00000428]; feature: marine pelagic biome [ENVO:01000023]; material: deep marine sediment [ENVO:00002113] | place: India: Arabian Sea | collected... | reverse complement strand
ATGCTCCAGATGTTCAAGAAGAAGGAAGAGAGGAAGGCGTAAGGCGATGGAACTCATCATCCAGATTGCGTATCTGGTCGCCTCCGTCCTCTTCATCCTCGGACTGAAGCGACTGAGCCATCCGGAGACCGCCCGGGGCGGGAACATGCTGGGCGCGCTGGGCATGCTGCTGGCCATCGTGGCCACGCTCCTGTACGGCGGCCTCGACTGGCCCTGGATCGTCGTCGGCCTCGTGATCGGCGGCGGCATCGGCGCCTTCCTGGCCCGCTGGGTCGAGATGACCGCCATGCCGCAGATGGTGGCGGTGTTCAACGCCTTCGGCGGCGGCGCCTCGGCGTTGGTGGCCGCGGCGGAGTTCCTGAAGCCGGCCACCGCGGGCGCGCCGGTCGACGTCTCCCTCACGATCGTGCTCTCCGTACTGATCGGGACGGTGACGTTCAGCGGCAGCTTCATCGCCTGGGCCAAGCTGGAGGGCTACTTCGAGAAGCCGCTGACCTACCCGGCCCAGCAGGTGATCAACGCGCTGTTGTTCGCCGCGCTCATCGGGGCCGGCGCGTGGATCACGGTCGAGCCCGGCGCCCCGCTCAACCTGTTCCTGGTGCTGGCCGCGCTGTCGTTCCTGTTCGGGATCCTGTTCGTCATGCCCATCGGCGGGGCGGACATGCCCGTGGTGGTGGCGCTGCTGAACTCGTACTCCGGGCTGGCGGCGTCGGCCGCCGGCTTCGTGCTGAGCAACAACGTGCTGATCATCGCCGGCGCGCTGGTGGGCGCCTCCGGGCTGATCCTCACCAACATCATGTGCCGGGCCATGAACCGGTCGCTCGCCAACGTGCTCTTCAGCGCCTTCGGGTCGCAGACGGCGGCGGTGGGCGGCGGTGACGGCGAGCAGAAGATCGTCCGCGAGACCAGCGCGGAGGATGCCGCTGTGCTCATGGCCTACAGCGATAGCGTGGTCGTGATCCCGGGCTACGGCCTGGCCGTGGCCCAGGCGCAGCACCAGGCGCGGGAGCTGGCCGACCTGCTGGGGGAGAAGGGCGTGGAGGTGAAGTTCGCGATCCACCCCGTCGCCGGCCGGATGCCGGGGCACATGAACGTGCTGCTGGCGGAGGCCAACGTGCCGTACGACCAGCTCTACGAGTCGGACGCCATCAACAGCGAGATGGACCGGACGGACGTGGCGCTGATCGTCGGCGCCAACGACGTGGTGAACCCGGACGCCCGGACCAGGAAGGACAGCCCGCTCTACGGCATGCCGATCATCAACGCCGACTACGCGTCGAACACGATCGTCATGAAGCGGTCGCTGAACCCGGGCTTCGCGGGCACCGACAACCCGCTCTTCTACAAGGACAACAACCAGATGCTCTTCGGCGACGCGAAGGACTGGCTCACGAAGATCGTCGCGGAGCTGAAGAAGATGTAGCGCCCCGGCGCGCATCCCCCGAGGCGATCGGCTTCGGCCGACGGCCCCGTCACCGCCGTCACGCGGTGGCGGGGCCCATGTCTTCGGGGGCCGGACCCGCGCGGGTGCCGTCGAGGTCCCGCTGCTCGGCGGGGGACAGGATCTCCCTGACCAGGGCGCTGTCGTAGAAGGACCGGATCTCCTTGATCCGGTCGCCCTCCACCCGGATCCAGTCACAGGACGGGACCACCCCGCCGGCCGTCCGGTTCTCGAACCACACCGCCGCCCGGTCGCCGCTGGCGATCACGTCCCGGACCCGGAGCTCCAGGACGCTCTTGCGCGCCAGCGGCTCCACCGCCGCCAGGTAGGCATCCCGGCCCTCGAGCCGGCCGAACGGGCTCACGTGGACGAAGTCCGCGGCCAGGTTGCTCCTGAGCCACTCCATGTCCATGCGGCGCCACGCTTCGATCCAGTGCGCGGCCAGCTCGGCCGTCCGCTTCCGCCTCCTCATACGGGCTCCTCTCTCTCGGGCCGCCGAACACTCGACGGATGCCCGGCCGGAGATCCATCCCCACCCCTGAAGACGCCACGAGCCCCCGAGCCGTTGCCGCCGTCACCGTCGACCCTTGGACCGTCAACCGTCACCGGGGTGGGGGGCAGGGAAGGGACACCACCCCGGCCCCGCTTCCCCGACGCCGCTCCGCGGGCTACCTTCTGCGCGTGTCCGTTTCGACGCCCTCTCCCGAGCGCTCCACGCGGCCCCGGTCGACCGCTCCGCCGTCCTTCCGTACGGTGTTCGGCGACCTGGCCGCGCTCACGAAGCCGGGGATCACCCGACTCGTGGTCTTCACCACCGCGGCCGGATACCTCATGGCGGCGGGGACGGGCACCGACCTGCTGCGGTTGTTCCATACCGTCTTCGGCGCGGCGCTGGCTTCGGCCGGGGCGAACGCCCTGAACATGTGGTGGGAGCGGGATACGGACGCGGCCATGCGCCGGACCCGGGCGCGACCGCTGCCGGCGGGTCGGGTGCCGCCCCGGACCGCGCTCGTGTTCGCCGTGCTGCTGTCTGCGTGGGGACTCCTGCACCTCGCGCTCTTCGTCAACCTTCCCACCCTGCTGCTGGTGGCGACGAGCCTGCTCACCTACATCCTGGTCTACACGCCGCTCAAGCGACGGACACACCACGCGACGTTGATCGGCGCCCTCCCCGGATCGCTGCCGACCCTCGCCGGCTGGACCGCCGCCGCCGAGCCCGTGAGCGCGGCGGCCGTGGCCATCACCGCGGTAGTCTTCTTCTGGCAGATGCCCCATTTCTACGCGCTGGCCTGGGTCTACCGCGAGGACTACGCCCGGGGCGGAATGCGGATGCTCACCGTCATCGACCCCCGCGGGGCGCGGCTGGGCCGGGAGAGCTTCGTCTACTCGCTGGCGCTGCTGGCCGTCAGCCTGGTGCCCGTGGCGTCGGGGCTCATCGGCTGGGTGTACGGCATCGGGGCGGCGCTCCTGGGGCTGGCCATGACGGTCCTGAGCGCGCGCCTCTGGGCCGTACGGGACGACCAGCGGGCGTGGCACCTCTTCTTCGGCTCCATCGCCTACCTGCCCGTCCTCCTGACCCTCATGCTCCTCGACCGCTTCCTGGTCTGAGTAATCGACAATCGACAATCGATTATCGATTATCGATTATCGATCTTCGACAACCTGCAACCGACGGTGGAGAGGGATATGAGAGACGCGGTGGAGCGGCTGTGGCCGGAGCTGGAGTGGATCGGGGACGCGGCGCTGCGGGAGCGGGTGACGGAGACCTGGGTCCGGGCGTTCGAGCGGAGCCCGCTGGAGCCGGAGGACCTGGAGCGGATCCCGTTCACGCTCCTGGTCCCGGACTGCCCGGCCACGTTCATGGAGCACAAGCGGTGCGTGGTCCACATCGCCCGGCGCGGCGCGGAGGCGATGAAGGAGTTCATGGGCACGTCGCTGGACATCGACATGGACACGGTGATCGCCGGCGCCATCCTGGCCGACGTCGGCAAGCTGCTGGAGTACGAGGAGGTGGGCGGTGAGGTCCGGCAGAGCGATCGGGGCCGGGCGCTCCGCCACCCGTTCACGGGCGTGGCCCTCGCCCTGGAGTGCGGGGTCCCGGACGCGGTGTGCCACATCATCGCCGCCCACGCCGGCGAGGGGGACATGGTGAAGCGGTCGACGGAGGCCATCATCGTGCACCACGCGGACTTCATGGCGTACCTGCCGTTCCGGAACCTCTAGCCCGGGGGACGATCCCCTCGGAGTCCGCGGATGGGTCGCGACCGGACCCGGTCGCGCCGCGGGCGGCGGCCCCGTGCGGCGCGGCGAGAGGTCGAGCGTGCTGCCTGACGCGNNTCGAGCGTGCTGCCTGACGCGGATGTGGGGAGTTTCACGGCGTCGGCGGCGGCCCGGGTTTCAAGGTTTGCCCCACAGATAATCCGGGCGGGGGAAAGTACGTTCGCAGGAGAGGGCACACACCCCAGCTCCACGGAGGGACCATGCCGGCCGTCGCGACACCTGGGCAGACCATCACGGGCACCTTGGCCCGCTGGGCCGCGGATCTGCGGTTCGAGGACATCGGCGGGGGCGCCGTCCACGAGGCGAAGCGGTACCTGCTCGACTCGGTGGGCTGCGCCCTCGGCGGCTATCAGCAGGAGGACGTGCGGATCGCGCTGGACGTGCTGGACGAGATCGCCGGAGACGGTCCCGCGACGGTCATGGGCAGCGGTCGCAGGATGGACGTGGTGTCGGCCTCGCTGGCCAACGCGCTGATGGTCCGGGTGATGGACTACAACGACATCTACTGGCAGCAGGACCCGTCGCACCCGTCGGACATCATCCCGGCCGCCATGGCCATGGCCGAGCGGCAGGGGCTGGACGGACGGGAGCTGATCGTCGGCATCGTCCTGGGCCACGAGTTCGAGATGCGGCTGTGCGAGGCGGCCTTCCCCGGGATCCGGGAGCGAGGCTGGCACCACGCCACGCTGACGGCGTTCGTCTCGCCGGTGGTCGCGGGCCGGATGCTGGGCCTGGGGTGGGAAGCGATCCAGCACGCCATCGGCATCAGCGCGTCCCGCCACGCCACGCTGGGCGCCGTCACGGCCGGCAAGCTGACCATGATGAAGAACACGGTCGATCCGATGGCGACGCAGTCCGGCGTGCTGGCGGCGCTGCTGGCGGAGCACGGCTACACGGGCCCCGAGCACGTGATCGACGGCAAGGAGGGGCTGGTCCACGTGATGGGGCCCGAGTGGCGGCTGGAGGTGCTGACGGAGGGGCTGGGCGACAGCTGGCGCATCGAGCGGTGCGGGATGAAGGCGTTCCCGACGGAGGCGCTGACCCACGCCCCGATCTCGGCGGTCCTCGACCTCGTGACGGAGCACGACCTCGTGCCGGAGGACGTCGCGACGGTCCGGATCCGGTCGCTGGCCCGGGCCGCGGACATCCTGGCGGACCCGTCGAAGTACGATCCCCGGAGCAAGGAGACGGCGGACCACAGCCTGCCGTACGTGATCGCCGCGGCGATCGTGGACCGGCAGGTGACGCCGAAGCAGTTCACGCAGGACCGGATCATGGACGAGCGGATCCGTGCGCAGCTCGGCAAGGTGGAGGTGGTGGCGGACGCCGAGATCGAGGCGGTGTTCCCGGAGCTCCAACGGGTCCACGTCACCATCGAGACGACGGACGGCCGGGAGCTGACGCGGCAGCTGGACTACCCGAAGGGCGACCCCCGCAACCCGCTGACGGAGGACGAGATCCAGGCGAAGTTCACGGCCCTGGCGGAGCCGGTCCTGTCGGGCGAGGGACGCCGTCGGCTGACGGACGCGATCTGGGGCCTCGACGGCCTGGACTCGGTCACCGAGCTCATGAGGCTGACCCGGTCGGATCGCTGAGCCGAACGAACGGCGGCCGACGGACGGGGCCGCCGCCTCACATCGAGGGGCACCGGCCGCCGGGCGCGGCCGGCCGGCGCCCGAGGAGGCATAATGGGCGGGACCGTGGTGGAGAAGATCGCGAGGGCCCACATGGTCGACGGGCCGGATCGGCCCCTGAGGCCCGGGGACATGGTGACCTTGCGACCGCGTCACGTGCTGACCCATGACAACACCGCGCCGGTCGTGACGAAGTTCCGAGCCATCGGCGTGGACCGGGTCCACGACCCCCGCCAGCCGGTGGTGGTCCTGGACCACGACATCCAGAACCGGTCCCCCGAGAACGTGGAGAAGTACACCCGGATCCGGGGGTTCTGTCGGCAGCACGGCCTGGACTTCCACCCGGCCGGGACCGGGATCGGCCACCAGATCGTGGTGGAGCGGGGGTACGCCCAGCCCGGCTGGCTGGTGGTCGCCAGTGACTCCCACGCCAACACGTACGGCGCCATCGGAGCGCTCGGCACGCCGGTGGTCCGCACCGACGCCGCGGCGATCTGGGCCACGGGCGAGTTCTGGTGGCAGATCCCGCGGACCGTGCAGGTCCGGCTGGAGGGCGCGCTGCGGCCCGGCGTCAGCGGCAAGGACCTGATCCTGACGCTCTGCGGCCTCTACGATGGAGGCGAGGTGCTGAACGCGGCCGTGGAGTTCGCGGGGCCCGGCGTCGCTTCCCTGGACATGGCCGCCCNNCCCGGGGGTCGCGTCCCTCGACATGGCGGCGCGCATGAGCGTGGCCAACATGACGACGGAATGGGGCGCCCTCGTCGGCTGGTTCCCCGTCGACGACGCCACGCTGGCCTACCTCCGGGAGCGGAAGGCCCGGCTCGATGCCGTCGATCACCACCGGATCGCCGCCGCGGACCTGCGGGAGTGGGAGACGGATCCGCCCGCACCGGATCCCGATGCCGACTACGCCGCCCGCATCACGGTGGACCTGTCGGAGATCAGCCCCTGGCTGGCGGGGCCGGACACGGTCCAGGCCACCCGTAGCGTGGCCCGGGCGGAGTCCGACGGCATCCCGATCCAGAAGGCGTACCTCCTCTCCTGCGTGAACGGCCGGCTCGAGGATCTCGCGGCCGCCGCGGACGTCCTCCGCGGCCGGCGCGTGGCCGAGGGCGTGGAGCTGTACGTGGCGGCGGCGAGCCGGGAGATCCAGGACCGGGCCGAGTCCGGAGGCGTATGGGGCGACCTGCTCCAGGCGGGGGCCATCCCGCTGCCGCCGGGCTGCGGCCCGTGCATCGGCCTGGGGGCCGGGCTGCTGGAGCCGGGCGAGGTCGGGATCTCGGCCACGAACCGCAACTTCAAGGGACGGATGGGCTCGCGGGACGCCCAGGTCTACCTGGCCAGCCCGGCCGTGGTGGCGGCCTCGGCGCTGGCGGGTCGGATCCGGCGACCGGCGGATGCCCTCAGCGGCGAGCCGGGCGCTCCGGCCTACCGCTTCGAGGAGCTGGAGCCGCCGCCGCGATCCGGGGAGGAGGTCGAGATCCTGGACGGGTTCCCGGAGCGGGTCGCGGGCCGGTTGGTCTTCGTGCCCGCGGAGAACCTGAACACCGACGGGATCTACGGGAAGGAGCACACGTACCGGGACCGGTCGACGGAGGAGATGGCCGCGGTGGTGATGGCGAACTACGACCCGGCCTTCGCGGACCGGACGCGGCCGGGCGACATCCTCGTCGGGACCCGGAACTTCGGCACCGGCTCGAGCCGGGAGCAGGCGGCCACGGCGCTCCAGGCCCGGGGCATCGCGCTGGTCATCGCGGAGTCGCTCTCGCAGACCTACCAGCGCAACGCCTTCAACAACGGGTTCGTGTGCCTCGAGTGCCCGCCCCTGGTCCGCCGCCTGGAGGCCGAGCTGGCGCCGGCGATCGGGGCCGGGGAGCCGACGGTCATCCCGGGCGATGAGCTCGAGGTGGATTTCCGGCGCGGCGTGATCCGGTGGCGGGGGGAGGAGCTCGCCTTCCCACCGCTGGGGCCCGTGCCTCAGCGGCTGGTGGTGGCGGGAGGCGTGGAGGCGCAGGTGAGGGAGTCGGTCGGCTCGGAGGCGGGGGATCCCTCCGGGGCGGGAGCGGTCCCGGCCCGGCCCGGCGGCTGAGGCCCGCCGGGCAGCGGTCGGACGCACATTGGCGTGAACCGAACGGAGACGAAGGAGACTATGCGGACTGTCGTGACCATGCCCGGGGACGGGATCGGGAAGGTGGTGCTGCCGGAGGCGCTCCGGGTGCTCGACGCGGTGGGATTCGACGCGGAGTACGTCCACGCGGACATCGGCTGGGAGTTCTGGGTCGGGGAGGGCAACCCGCTGCCGGAGCGGACGGTGGAGCTGCTCGCGGAGCACAGGCTCGGCCTGTTCGGGGCGATCACGTCGAAACCGAAAGACGAGGCGGCGAAGGAGCTGAGGGCGGGGCTGCGGGACGGCGGCCACGTGTACTACAGCCCCATCGTCGGGCTGCGGCAGCGGTTCGACCTCGACGTCTGCATCCGGCCCTGCCGGTCGTTCCCCGGCAACCCGCTCAACTTCGTCCGTCAGGCGGCCGGGGGCGGGATGGAGGAGCCGGAGGTGGACGTGGTGGTCTTCCGCCAGAACACGGAGGGGCTGTACGGCGGCGTGGAGTGGACGAACCCGCCGGCCGAGGTCCTGGCGGCGCTGAACACGCACCCGAAGTTCCGCCGGTTCGCCGCCACGCCGCCCGAGGACCTGGCCATCTCGAGCCGGATCTTCACACGCCGGGCCTGCCACCGGATCGTCCGGGCCGCGTTCGAGTACGCCCGCACCCACGGCTACCGGTCCGTGACCGTCTGCGAGAAGCCGAACGTGCTGCGGGAGACCTCCGGCATGATGGAGGAGGAGGCGCGGAAGGTCCACGCGGACTTCCCCGAGATCCAGCTCTGGTCCACCAACATCGACGCCCAGATGATGTGGCTGACCAAGAACCCGGAGGACTACGGCGTGATCGTGGCCGGCAACATGTTCGGCGACATCGTGTCCGACGCCTTCGCCGGGCTGGTCGGCGGGCTGGGCTTCGCCTGCTCCGGCAACATCGGCGACGAGGTCGCGGTGTTCGAGCCGACCCACGGCTCGGCGCCGAAGTACGAGGAGCTGGACCCGCCGATCGTGAACCCGATCGCCATGATCCTGAGCGCCGCCATGCTCCTCGACCACGTGGGCGAGAGCGACCGGGCGGGGCGGGTCCGCGACGCGGTCGCCGTGGTCGTGGCCGAGGGGCGGGTCCGGACCTACGACATGATGCGGATCCCCGGCGGGGCCGACGCGATCGGGCGGGGTGCCGCCACCACCACAGAGGTGACCGACGCCGTGATCGCCGCCCTCGGCTCCCCGGTGACGGCGACGCCATGAGCCCCGACACGGCGGTGGCGGGCCGGGGCGAGGCCGGCCGGTCGGGGGACGACGTGCGGTCGGACCTCCACGTAGCCGTCGAGGCGGCCCCGACCCTCGCCCTGGAGGTGCGGTCGAAGGTGGAGGCCCTCTACGGCGAGTCGATCCGGACGACCGTCCGGGAGACGCTGGCCGCTCTCGGCGTGAAGGGGGCCCGGGTCACCGTCGACGATCGGGGCGCCCTGCCCTGGGTGATCGCCGCTCGGGTCGAGGCCGCCGCGCGGGCGGCCGGGCTCGCCGACCCCGACGCAGGAGCCGTGGACGTCCTCGGGTGTGAGCGCCCGCCGGGCCCCGGGCCGACGGACCGCGACCGGCTGAGACGATCTCGCCTGTACCTGCCCGGCAACGAGCCGAAGTTCATGCTCAACGCCGGGCTCCACCGTCCCGATGGGGTGATCCTGGACCTGGAGGACTCGGTCCATCCGTCGGCCAAGCACGCCGCCCGGCTGCTGGTCCGCAGCGCGCTCCGGTGCGTCGACTTCGGGGGGGCGGAGCGGATGGTCCGGATCAACCAGCTGCCCATGGGCCTCGACGATCTGGACGCGGTGATCCCGGAGGCCCCGAACCTGGTCCTGATCCCGAAGGTGGAGCGGGAGGAGCAGGTGATGGAGGTGGCGGACCGGATCCGGGAGACGCGAGCGGCGCAGCGGGATGCGGAGGACCGGCGGGCGAAGCGGGCCGGGGAGATTCGTGCCCCCAGGGCAGAGCCGGACGGGGAGATCTGGCTGATGCCGATCCTGGAATCCGCGCTCGGGGTGGAGAACGCCTTCGAGATCGCCCGGGCCGACCCGACGGTGGTGGCGCTCACCATCGGGCTGGAGGACTATACGGCGGACCTCGGGGTGGCGAAGACGGCGGAGGGGACCGAGTCGCTGTGGGCGAGGCGCCGTCTGGTGAACGCCGCCCGGGCGGCGGGCGTCCAGGCCATCGACTCGGTGTACGGCGATGTGCAGGACGAGACCGGGCTCCGGGCGTGGGCCCTGGCCGCACGGGCGATGGGCTTCACCGGGATGGGATGCGTCCACCCGCGCCAGATCCGGGTGATCCACGAGGCGTTCGCGCCCGGTCCGGGGGAGCTGGAGAAGGCCGAGCGGATCGTGGCGGCCTTCGAGGAGGCCGAGTCCCGGGGCCTCGGTGTGGTGAGCCTGGGCAGCAAGATGATCGATCCGCCGGTGGTGCTGCGGGCTCGCCGGCTCGTGGAGCACGCTCGCCGGATGGGACTGACCAACGGGGGAGGAGGGGCATGAGCGGGGCAACGGGGGTGGCCGCGGCGCCGTGGCTGGCCGGGCCTCGGGCGGCGGAGCTGACGGAGAACGCCGCCGGGCGCGTGGTTCCGGGAATCGTGAACGGGGAGGCCCAGGTGCCGTACCGCGGTGTCGGCGGGTACGCGCCCGAGGGCCACAAGCACGGCCCGCCGATCCGGTCGGTCCGGGACTATCCGGCGAACGGGGACAAGCGGGTCCCGGACCTCCGGACCGCGCTGGAGCGGGTGGGGTTGCGGGACGGCATGACCGTCTCCACGCACCACCACTTCCGCAACGGGGACCGGGTGGCGGTGATGGCGCTGGAGGCGGCCGCGGAGCTGGGCGTCCGGGGGTTGCGGTGGTTCCCGAGCGCGTCGTTCCCCTGCCACGCGCCGGTCATCGACCTGATGGAGCGGGGCGTGGTCCACCACATCGAGGGCAGCATGAACGGCCCGCTGGGCGAGTACTGCTCGCGCGGCCGGATGGCGGGGCTCGGCGTGCTGCGCTCCCACGGCGGCCGCTGGCAGGCGATCCAGGACGGCGAGGTCCACATCGACGTCGCGGTCATCGCGGCGCCCACGGCGGACGCCTTCGGCAATGCCGACGGCTCCCACGGCCCCTCGGCGTGCGGGTCGCTGGGCTTCGCGCTGGCCGATTCCATCTACGCCGACCACGTCATCGTCGTCACCGACAACCTCGTCCCGTTCCCGTGCATCCCCTGGCAGATCCAGGGCAACAACGTGGACGCGGTCGTGGTGGTGGACTCGGTGGGCGACCCGGCCCAGATCGTGTCCGGGACGACGCAGATCACCCGGAGTCCCGACCGGCTGCTCATCGCCGAGTACGTCGCCCGGTTCCTCCGGGACGCCGGGATCATGCGGGACGGGTTCAGCTTCCAGGCGGGCGCCGGCGGGATCGCCCTGGCCTTCGTCGCCTACCTGAAGGAGCTGATGCGGGACGCCGGCGTGCGGGCCCGCTTCGTACGGGGCGGGTCGACGAAGTACCTGGTGGAGCTGCTCGAGGAGGGGCTCACCGACTACATCCTGGACGGGCAGACCTTCGACCTGGCGGGCGTCGAGTCCATCGCCGGCGACCCGCGGCACGTGGCCACCTCGCCGTTCACGTCCTACAACTACCACGGCAAGGGCAACTTCGCGTCCATGGTCGACGCCGTGGTGCTGGGCGCGACCGAGGTGGACGTCGACTTCAACGCCAACGTGGTCACCCACTCCGACGGCCTGCTGCTGCACGGGATCGGCGGCTGGCAGAACTGCCTGGCCAGCGGCTGCACCATCCTGGCGGTGCCGTCGTTCCGGGACCGGATCCCGGTCCTGGTGGACTCGGTGACCACGCTGACCGGCCCCGGCGAGCTCATCGACGTGGTCGTGACGGAGCGGGGGATCGCCATCAATCCGCGGCGGGAGGACCTGCTGCGGGCCACGGCGGACAGCGATCTGCCGATCCGTCCCATCGAGGCGATCAAGGCCGAGGTCGAGGCCCTTGTCGGCGGGCCGCCGGCCCCGGCCCGTACCACCGATCGCCCGGTGGCGGTGATCAAGTGGGTGGACGGCACGGTGCTGGACACGGTCTGGCAGGTGGCGACATGATGGGATCGGCGGGGCGGGATCCGGGGGGCCGGCAAGCGCGCCGGGCGCCGCCCACGCGGCCGGCGATCGCGCACGGAAAGGGGGAGCGCATGCTGAAGGTGCGGATGGAGACGGAGCGGCTTTCGATCGAGGAGCTGGCCAACATCTCGAATGCGCTGCGGACCGGGTGCGCCGAGTGCATCGAGAGGGGGGTGGCCGAGGCGTGCCGACATCCCGAGGTGATCGACCGGTTCCTCAACGCCCTGGCGGACGCCATCGACCACGATCGGCTGGAGCGGGAGCGGAAGGACCGCAGCCTGGCGCTCGGCGTCGATCCCGGCACGGGGGAGTGGGAGGCGGGCGCCTGAGTCGCCCGCGGGCCCGGTGTCCCTGGCCGTGCGGGCCCGGCCACCGGCGCGGCTCTTGCGCCAAGAGGGACACCGGGAGAACGTACAGGACCGCAACCCGGCCAGCTCAGAACGCTGTGTACGGGGGGTTCATCAAGCGCACAGGATCCACCAGGCCCGTGAGTAGCATGGCGGACGGCTCCATCACGCAATCCGTAGTCGATCTCCTCCGGCGTGACAGCGAGGACATCGTCGCCCGCTGGCTCGACCGAGTCTCCGAGCGGGTGGCCGTGGACAGGCGCTTCATGTTCCCGTCGGAGGACCTGCTGGACCATGTGCCGCGTCTCGTGACGGGTATGGCCCGGGCCATCGAGGGCAGCGAGCCGATCACGGTGGACACGCCCGTCGTGTTGAAGGCCAGGGAGCTCGGGCGGCTGCGCTTCGACCAGGGCTTCAGCGCCCACCAGATCCTCTGGGAGTACCAGATCCTGGGCGCGATCATGCTCAACTGGCTCGAGGAGTCGGACGTCTTCCCGTCGGGTCCCGAGGGCCTGGGCGTCACCCGCCGCCTGTTCGACGCCCTCACGTCGGTGCAGCGCGCGACCATGGAGGAGTTCCTCGACCACTACGAGCGGACCATCTCGGAGCGGGAGGATCGGCTGCGCAGCTTCAACCACGCCCTCAGCCACGAGCTCCGCAACGAGGTCGGGGCGATCCTCGGGGCCGCCCGGATGCTGCGGGAAGGCTTCATCGCGGAGGCTCCAGAGAAGCGGGATCGCTTCGTCGCCATCGTCGTCGCGAACGCGGAGCGGGTCGAGCACCTGGTCCAGAACCTCCTGGAGCTGACCCGGGTCCAGGAGGAGGCGCGGCGGCAGCGCAACGTGGGTCTCGTACACGCGGCCCGGGAGGCGGCCCGACACCTCCGGGAGTTCGCCGTCTCGCACGGGGTCCGGATCCACGTGTCCGAGGACCTCCCGGCGCTCGAGGTCAACGCGGCCGCCGTCGAGCTGGCGCTGACCAACCTGCTGGCCAACGGCATCAAGTACCACGACCCCGAGTGCGACGACCGCTGGGTCGAGATCCGGCCGGGGCCGAACGACCAGCGGGGTTGCGTGACGGTGGAGGTGGTCGACAACGGCCGGGGCGTGGCCGCGAAGGACCGGGACCGCCTGTTCGAGCGCTTCTTCCGGTCCACCGGAACGGGAGACGTCCATGGCACCGGCCTCGGCCTCAACCTGGTGAAGAAGGCCCTGGAGAGCGTGGACGGGCGGGTCTGGGCCGAGTTCCCGCCGTCGGGCGAGACCGTCTTCGCGTTCACCCTTCCCGCCCGCCGCGAGGACGACGAGGCCTAGCCCCGGGCTTCGCCGGCCCGTTCGACCGGTCGGGTGTGCGGGATCGCGGGTCGCGCCCCATGGCAGGTGCGCGGCGACCCGGGCGGAGCCCGGACCCGAGGGCCGGGGTCGGAGCACGAGGGGCGCCCCTGTCTGGTCGTCGATTTGCATGGGATCCGGATGCCCCGAGCAGAACAGAGGCCTGCATGGATGCGACCATTCCGAGCTACGCGGCTCTGTTGGCGGTCAAGTACGCCAGCCGGGCGCTGTACGACATCCGTGAGGAATGGGTGGGTGAGGTGCCCCCGGACCCGTGGGAGGGCATCCGGCTGATCGCGGTCCTGCACCATACCAGCCTGGCCGAGGGCGTCTACCTGGCGGTGGTCCCCAACCGGGTGCTGCGGAAGATCGCCCGTCACGCCGTGCTGCCGGTGGCCCGGGAGACCATGGATCGAGCCATCGAAGGCCGCATCTTCCGGATCCTGGTGCCGAACGTGGTGGCCATCACGCGGCGACGGGACCACAGCTGGACCCGGGTGCTGAAGGACATCGACGATCCGGACGCCATGGTCGCGCTGTTCCCCGAGGGTCGCATGATGCGGCCGGACGGACGGGACAAGACGGGGGCGCCCATGACCGTGAAGCCGGGGATCGCCGAGGTCCTGCAGGCCCTCGGGCATGGGCGGATGGTCCTGGCCTACAGCGGAGGGCTGCACCACGTGTTCCGCCCGGGCGCACCCCTGCCGAGCTTCTTCAAGAACCTGGTGCTCCGCCTCGAGAGCCTGGATATCGCGGAGTACATCGCGGAGCGGCGCCGGGAACGGGCCACGTTCAACAGGGCCGTGGTGCGGGACCTCACCCGCCGCCGGGACCTCCACACCCCCATCGCGCCCGGGACGCCCGCCGAGGTCACCGCCGAGGTCGTGCGCCGGCGCCACAAGCTCCTCGGGGACGAGTCGGCTCCCTCTGCCAACGGCGGCGGGGCGTCAGCGGGGCGTCCGGCCGACGAGATCGCCTCGGGCCCCGAGCGCTGAGAGGGGGCGCCGCGGCCTCTCCGCCGTCCGACGGCCGCTTGTCCGGCGGCCGCCGGATCCCTCAGGGCGTGCCGGGCTCGGGCAGGGGCGGCGCCTGGTCCGCGGGGATCGGGCTCTGGTACGGCTCCCCGTCGGTGCGCTCGTCGAACTCGGCCCGAGCCTGCGCGACGATCTCCGGCGATACGGCCAGCTCCACGATCGTGGCGGCCAGGGTCCGGGCGGCCGTGAGCATGGCCTTGTGGCCGATGCTCATCCCGCCGGTGGCGACGACCGGCCATGCGTGCCACGGCGCATCCACCGGGGCGGAGGCGACGGAGATCTTGGCGGTGGGCGCGATCCGGCTGACCTCGGCCACGTCGGTGGAGCCGCCCTGCGCCGGGACCTCCTCTTCCGGCAGGCCCTCGATTCCCGTGAACATCCCCTTCTCCTCCTTGCCCGTGGCGCGCTGGATCTCGCGGGCGAAGGCCTGCTCCTCCTCGGTCCACTCCGGCGCGCCCGCTTCTCGCAGGTTGCGGTCGAGGAGCTCCGTCAGGGTCCGATTCAGCAGGTACGAGGACACACCGGTCGTCAGGGTCACCTCGTGCGTGGTCTCCGTGGCCAGCGCCGCGCCTTCGGCCGCCTTCAGCATCCAGGCGTAGGCCTTCTCGACGCCGTCCCGCTCCAGGTCGCGGACGTAATACCAGACCCGGGCGTAGTCGGGCACGACGTTGGGCGCCCCGCCGCCGTCCTCGATCACGTAATGGATCCGGATGGAAGGGGGCAGGTGCTCGCGCATCATGTTCACGGCGTGGTTCATGAGCTCCACCGCGTCCAGGGCGCTCCGGCCGTTCCAGGGATCGGCGGCGCCGTGGGCGGTCTTGCCGAAGAACTCGACGGCGAAGTTGTTCATGGCGCGGCTCCGTTCGTAGCCGGCCTTGGTGTCGTCGCCCGGGTGCCAGTCCAGGACGACATCGGCGTCGTCGAAGACCCCGTCTCGCGCCATGTAGACCTTGCCGACCAGGGTCTCCTCGGCGGGACTGCCGTACACGATGACCGTTCCGGGACGTCCCTCCTTCTCCAGGACCGCTTTCGCCGCCACCGCGGCGCCGGCGCTCCCGGAGCCGAAGAGGTTGTGGCCGCAGCCATGGCCCGGGGCACCGGGCTCGATCGGCTCGCGCCGGGGCTCGGTGACGTTGCTGATCCCCGGCAGGGCGTCGAACTCCGCCAGGACCCCGATCACCGGATCCCCGCGGCCCCATCGCGCGACGAACGCCGTGGGCATCCCGGCGACGCCCCGCTCCACGGAGAAGCCCTCCGCCTCCAGGTAGTCGGCGATGCGGTCGGCCGACCGGTGCTCCCGCAGGCTCGTCTCGGCCAGCCGCCAGAGGGCATCACTCAGCCCGACGAGCTCGGTCCGCCGGGCGTCCACCTCGGCCCGGGCGGCGTGGCGGAGCTCGGCGATGTCCTGGGCGGAACCGGCCCCCGGCCACAGGAGGAGCCCGGCCAGCAGGAGGAAGCGGACGGAGGTCTCGTACGTCTGTCGCATGGGCGGGTCTCCCTCGAGGATGTCGGTAGGCGTGGTCCTCACCGGCCATTCTGCGACGACCGCTGGGCGGCGCGCAAACGGAGCGGTGCCCGTGCGACTGTCCCACCTGCCCGCGCCCGGCGGGCCCCACGACTACTGGGTCTGGACGATCTCGTCGGTGATGCGGTACTCGCCGTCGAGCCAGGCGATGATCTCCCGGGCGCCCGGGTGGTCTTCCCCGCCGTACCGGTCCCGGAGCCGCGCCTCCTTCTCTTCCAGCCGGTCGAGCCCCACGTCCTGGAGGACGAGGAGGTCCTCGCGGAGGCGCTCGCCCAGCGCCGGGCCCAGCACCTCGGCGGCCGCCCGCCGGAACGACTCCGCGTAGTCGTAGGCCCCGCCGAGGCGGTAGCGGTCGACCAGCGTCAGCATGGGGATGCGCGTGAGCGTGGGCTGGAGCGCCGGGTTGACGCCGTGCCCGGCCACGAGCTCCGTCAGCGACGCCGGGCGCCCGGTGAACCCCCGGAGGTGCAGGAACTGGGACATCCGCTGGCCGTCGTTGACCGGGTAGTTGTCCCACAGGAACGGCCGGCGGCCCAGCGCCGCGGAAACCCTGCGCAGATGGGCGGGGGAGTAGGCGCGGGAGACGACCTCCGGTCCCGTCCAGAAGATCTGGATGCCGGCATCGAGCCCCGCGCCCAGCTCTTCCAGGTATCCCCGGGGCCGCGCGCCGAAAACCCGGTCCAGCACGGGATCGTCGCTGTAATACGACGGGCACACCAGCACGCGGCTCGCCCGCGTCCGCTCCCGGGCGAACGCCACCACCTCCAGCTGCCGGGCCGCCAGCTCCGGGGTGTCGCCGCGCATGTCGTCGAACAGGAGCGCCAGGTCGTCGACCTCGAGATCGTCGAGCTGCGAGAGCTTTCGGGCGAGGGCATCCCGGGCGTCGTCGTCGAAGCCGCGGAAGATCTCGTAGGGGCTGAGCCCGATGCCGAAGCGGACACCGGCGTCCCGGCAGGCCCCGCCGAACCGGGCCAGCGCGTCCCGGGTCTCCGCCGGGTGCGGCTCCCGCCAGCGCCGCCGCAGGTACGCGTCGGCCTTGGGCGCGTACAGGTAGAACCGGTAGCCGTGCGGGGCGAGGAACCGCATGGTCCCGGTCCGCTCCTCCCAGGTCCACGGCCGGCCGTAGAACCCCTCGATGGTTCCCAGTTCCGGGCCGGCGCTCCCCGCCGGCTCCCGCTCCGTCCGGTCGCCCCTCTCCATGCTGCGTCCTCCCTCCTCGGCAGATACCTCCCGGCCCAGGGTGGCGCAAACCGCCGGCCAGCGCCAGGCGGCCGCGCGGAGCACCGGCCTCGAACCGGTCTCCGGTTCGCGCCCCGGGGAGCTGGCTCCGGGACGGTCCCGGGGCCGGCTCACACGACCAGGATGCCGGCGACCAGGTAGAGGACCATGGCCGCGGCGGCGGCGGCCAGGCCCAGGGGCAGCTGGGTCAGCGTGTGGTCCATGAGGTCCGCACCGGTGGCGAGGGCGCTCAGGATGGTGCTGTCGCTGATCGGGGAGCACTGGTCGCCGAAGACGGCGCCGCCCACCACCGCGCCGAAGCAGAGCGACAGGAACAGCGGATCCGGGTGGACCGCCCACGCCAGCGGGACCGCGATGGGGAAGACCACGGCGAAGGTGCTGAACGAGCTGCCGATGGCGAAGGAGACGGCCATGCACAGGCCGAAGACCGCTGCGGGGAGGATCGCGCCGGGGAGCGAGCCGGCGGTCGCGTCCACCAGGTACGCCGCCGCGCCGACGGAGCGGGAGACCTCGCCCAGGGTGACGGCCAGCCCGAGCACGAGGGCGCCGATGGTCACCCCCTTGATCCCCTCCACGACCCCGTCCACCGCATCGCTCAGGGCCATGCCCCGGGCCAGCGCCAGCACGAAGGCCACGCCCACCGACAGGAGGAACGCCTCCGCGATGGGCACGCTGATGCCGCCCAGGTCGCCGGCCAGCAGCGGCGGCACCACGCCCGCGGCCGCGACGCCGATGAGCACGCCGATCGGGACCAGGAAGTCGATCATCGCGGGCCGGTAGCCCTCGGCCACCCGGTCCCCCTCCAGCTCCGCCGAGGACAGCGGGCTGGACCCCGGTCGGTCCAGGGAGCCGTCCTCCCGCGCCCGGCGCCGGGCCGCGCTCATGCGGGACCCCTCCCGGGGCAGCACCTCCAGCGCGAACAGGAACGCGGTGCCCACGGCGAGGATGGCGTAGAAGTTCGTCGGGATCGAGCGGAAGAAGAACGAGACCGCCTGGGCCTCCGTCGCCAGGATCGGCACCGTCCCCGCCACCAGGCCGGCCACGTACAGGGGCCAGACGTTGAGCGGGATGAGCGACGCGACGGGGGAGCCCGTGACATCCACGAGGAACGAGGCCTCCTCGTGGGAGACGTCCTCGCCTTCCAGCACGGGGCGGGCGGTGGTGCCCGTGAGGACGGTGGAGATCGTACCGCCCTGGTGGATCACGAGGCCCAGCGCCCAGGTGAACAGCTTGGCGGTGCGGGGGCCCCGGACCACGCGGCGGCCCGCCCATTCCGCGAACCGGGCCGCGCCCCCGGTGCGGCCCCAGAGCCCGATGAGCCCGCCCAGCGCCCAGAAGTAGACCAGGACGATGACGGCGAACGATTCCGTGGCCAGGGCCGGGAGGAAGAACGCGTCGACCACGTTCGCCCGGCCGATCACCACGCCGCCCACCACCACGCCGAAGACCAGCGCGCTCACCACCTCGCGGGTGGCGAACACGAGGGCCAGCGCGCCCAGGGCGGGGAGGAGGGAGGCCCAGCCGAAGTGGCCGGCCTGCTGGGCCGCCGCTCCGCCGCCCAGCCACGCCGTGGCCAGCGCCAGGACCACCACGGCCCCGGCCACCCAGGCCCGGGCACGGCTCACGAGCGCACCCCCACCCGCTCCGTACGGGACGCCGTCGTCATCATGATGCTCCGTTGATTCGGGTCGACTCGCGATCGGCGGGCGGCGGGGAGGGTCGCGCACGCCGACCCCGGGCCGCGACCGCCGCGCCGGTGGGAAAGTGCGACCCGGGCCCGTGCGAGGAAAGGACCCGGGGCGGGGAACCCAACGGGGCACTTGCCCGACGAGCCGTTCCGGGCTCGGTTGCAGGGCGAGAGACGCCATCGGCTCACGACCGCCGGACGGAGGAGCACATCATGACCCCGCGCACCGGGCGCAGCGCCGCCCTCGCCATCTCGTTGCTCATCGTCGCGTGCGCGAGCGCGCCGGGCCAGGAGTTCGCCGGCGGGGCCGACCTCGGCGACCAGGCCGTCATCCGGCGCACCGCCTACGGCGTGCCCCACATCCTCGCCGAGAACCTGCGGGCGGCCGGCTTCGCCATGGGCTGGGTCCAGGTGGAGGATTACGGCGACGACGTCGTGGAAGGACTGATCCGGGCTCGCGGCGAGTGGTCGCGCTATGCCGGTCCCGAGGCCGTCGACGGGGACGCGGCCGGCCGGCTCCGGTACGCCCGCGCCGTGGAGACCTACCACCGGCTGGCGCCCGACACCCGGGCGGTCCTGGAGGGCTTCGCCGCGGGGGTCAACCGGTATCTCGAGCTGCACCCCGGCGTGTTCCCGGCCGGCGCCGCCCCGGAGTTCGACGGGTACGACGTCCACGCCCGCAGCATCCAGGCGGCGGATGTCCGCGGCGTGCGCCGGTTCATGGAGCGACTGGAACGGGAGCGGGGAGAGGAAACGGTCGGTCTCTCGCCGGCGATCACCGTTTGGACCCGCCTGGCGGCCGCCGTGGAGGATCCGCATCCGGACGTCGGCTCCAACGCCTGGGCACTGGCGCCGCACCGCACGGAATCCGGGAACGCCATCCTGGTCCGCAACCCTCACCTGTCCTGGGACGCGGGTTACTACGAGGCCCACGTCACGGTGCCGGGCGTGCTCAACTTCTACGGCGATTTCCGGCTCGGGGGCCCTTTCGGGATCATCGGTGGATTCAACGATCGCCTGGGGTGGGCGACCACGAACAATTACCCGGACCTGGACGAGATCTATGCCTTCGACGTCGACCCCGAGCGCCCGGACCACTACCTGTTGGATGGCGCGTCCGTCCCCATCGAGCGGCGCACGGTCACCGTCGAGTTCCGCAACGGGCCGGGGCTGGGTCGGGAGACCCGCGAGTTCCTCACGACGCCCTTCGGACCCGTCTTCCACCGGGCGAACGGCAAGGTCTACGTCCTCCGGACCGCCTTCCACGGCGACTTCCGGCGCGGGGAGCAGTTCCTCCGGATGATGCAGGCCCGCGACCTGGAGGAGTGGAAGGAGGCCATGCGCATGCGGGCCCATCCCTCCTCGAACTTCACCTACGCCGATGCCGACGGGAACATCTTCTACGTCTGGAACGCCACCGTGACGCGGCTGCCCCACGCCTCCGGCGGCGACACCAGCGCGGTCGCGGTCGCCACCACGGACGAGATCGGACTCCGCCCGGTGGACTGGGATTCCCTGCCCCAGCTGCTCAACCCGACGGGCGGCTACCTCCACAACGAGAACGACGAGTTCCACTACACGAGCCTGGACGCCGTATTCGACCCGGGCGACTTCCCGGACCACTACCCCGAGCCCCGGCTCCGGCTGCGCAGCCAGCATTCGATCCAGCTCATCGCCGACGGCCGCCATTCCCTGGAGGACGTGGTCGAGTTGAAGCACAGCATGCGGATGCTGCTCGCGGACCGGGTCAAGGACGACCTGGTCGCCGCCGTGCGGGCCACGTCACCCACGGGGGAGGTCGCCGAGGCCATCGACCTGATCGCCCGCTGGGACAACACCGTGGCCCGGGACAGCCGCGGCGGCGTCCTCTTCAAGACCTGGTGGTGGCGCTACCTGGACCTCGGCGAGGAGGCGGAGGCCTCGCCGGCCTCGGCGGGGTTCGAGGCCGCCCCGGCCTCGCTCTTCGCCGAGCCCTGGTCTCGGGGCCGGGCGATGTCGACGCCTCGCGGGCTCGCGGACCCGGACCGGGCCGCCCGGGCCTTCGAGTGGGCCGTGACCGAGGCGCAGCGGCGGTACGGCGGATGGGACCTGCCCTGGGGCGAGGTGCACCGGGCCCGGATCGGGGACGTCGATGTGCCCGTGGGCGGCTGCACCGGCGCGCTGGGCTGTTTCCGGGTCCTCTGGTTCGAGGAGCACGAGACCGATGAGCACCGGCTCCAGGTGCGGGGCGGCGACGGGTGGGTGATCGCCGTCGAGTTCGACGACCCGCCCCGCGCCTACTCGATCCTGGCCTACGGCCAGAGCGACCGCCCCGAGTCGCCCCACTTCAACGACCAGCTGGCCCTGTTCGCCGACAACGGGATGAAGCCGGTGGCGTTCACGGAAGCCCGGATCCGCGAGACCACCATCCGCGTTTACCGGCCGGGCCGGGCCGCGGAGCCGTCGACCGACTGACGGGCCGGGCCCGCCTCCCTGGAAGCCGATCCGCCGGGACGCGGACGCGCTGGACGCCGCGACGGCCACACGCGATAGTTGGGGGGGCGGCCGAGCCATCGGTTCGCCCGTCCGGCCGCCGATCCCCACGGTCACGGGAGGAGCCCGTGCGCATCCGAATCCTCGTACTCGTGCTGCTGGCGGCGCTTCTCGCCCGGGACACGCACGCCCAGGAGGATCCGGATCGGGAGCCGCCCGAGATCCTGGTGACGGGCCGCGTCGTCCAGCGCGCGTCCGGCCGCGCCATCTCCGGTGTCAGGATCACGCTCGAGGGGACCGACCTCGAACGCTTCAGCGACGAGCAGGGGCTGTTCGAGTTCCTCCGGGTCAGGGCCGGGACATACATCCTCGTCGCCGAGCACATCGGGTACGGGACGGCACGGGACACGCTCGAGGTCCCCGATCGCGGGCGCCTCGACCTCGACATCCGGCTCGTGGCCCGACCCATCGAGCTGGAGCCCGTCGTCGCCAGCGTCCGGTTCGCCGGCGGGCCCCGCATGCGCGGGTTCTACGAGCGCCGTCGGATCGGCCTGGGGCGCTTCCTGACCCGGGCCGACTTCGAGGACCGCCCCCTCGGCTACGTCACCGACGCCCTCCGGCTGATGCCCGGCGTTCGCATCGCCCCCCGCGTGCAGGGTGGGATGACCACGGGCCAGGCCGTCATGCTGAGGGGCGGGTGCCGGCCCCAGGTCTACCTCGACGGCGTCCTGCTGATTCGCGGCTACTCCAGCATTGACGAACTCGTCCAGCCCATGGACATCGAGGGCATCGAGGTCTACCACGGACCCGAGGCTCCAGCCGCCTACAGCCGCGGGGGCGGCGCCTGCGGCTCCGTCCTGATCTGGACTCGCTCCGGCGGCGGAGAGGGCCGGCTGCCGCTCTGGAAGGGAGCCCTTCTCGCCGGGGTCTTCGTGGCCCTCGTCGCGCTGATCGCCCGCTGACCCCCGGGCGCGCCGCCGCGCATCCCGCTACCCGACCCTCCCGGGCCCACGATGGCCGGGCTACATCCCGGCCCAGAGCCGTCGCGTGACGTACCGGGCCACGGCGTCGATGTCCCGGGGCGTCAGGCCGACCTCGCCCCAGTGGGGCATCCCCTGATCGTTGCCGGCGTGCACATACGCCCGGAGCCCCGCCAGGTCGTTCGCGAAACGCCAGTCGTCGGCACGGAAGCTCGGCGGCCGCAGGAGCCGCCCCTGGAGACGATAGCCGCCATCGCCCCGGCCGCTGTCGCCGTGGCACTTGGCGCAGCTGTAGGCGTAGACCGTGGCCCCCCGGTCCAGCGCCGCCCCCCCATCCGGCCACGCGATGCTGTCGAAGAGCGCCGGGTCGGGCGCGCCCACGGCGGCCACGGGCGCCCCGGCCGTCGCGGACGACGAGGCGCCGTCATCGTCGCCGCCGCACGCACCCAGCGCCGGCAGCAGGAGCGGGAGGATCAGGAAGAGCGGGGACCGATCCCGGTGACCGGGCATGACACCTCCACGGGTCGACATGAGGGCCTGAGGGGCCGCACCGCTCCCGGGCCGACCGCGAGCCGGCGACCGTTCACCTTGCCGGAAAGATAGGCCGCCAGCGCCCGCGCCGACAAACGGGGCCACGGCCGCCGGCACGATCCCGGGGCGGGGTCCCGTCCCGGCCGGTTCCACCAGATCTCTCTACGACACTGCTGTTGGCCCTCCGAATGCTGGCAGTACGACCGCCTGGGCTGTATATAGAGGGACCCCTTGCAGGGTTTTCTCCCCGCACAACACGATTCTGGAGGTTGCATGTCGAAGCACACCGTGAGCGCGGTCGTGCTGGCCGCGTTGCTGCCGCTGCTCGCCTGCGACGACGACGGCGTCGCGGACCCGGTAACGAATACGGGCACGTACGAGCTGCAGTCGGTGAACGGGGGGCTGCCGTGGGACACGACGGTGAGCCTGGTCGGGATCACCATCACCTACGAGGTCAGGGCGGGGTCGCTGATCCTGCAGGAGGACGGGACATACCGCAGCCTGACCGCGCTCCGGGCGACGACCGACGGGGACACGGAGGAGGCGATCCTCGAGGAGACCGGGCTCTACACGTGGTCGGGCGAGTCGCTGTTCCTGAACCCTGACGGCGAGGTGGTGATCAAGACGGGCACCAGAGGGGGCGACGAGATCCGGTTCGAGGCCGAGGATGTCCCGAACGATCTGATCGGGGTAGGCGTTTGGATCTACCGGAGGTAGGACCGATGGAGCGCTCGATTTCGGGGAGGGCCGGTCACGGGAGGATCCAGGTGATCCTGCGGCGAATGGCGCTCGGGAGCCTCGTGCTCGCGCTGGCCGTGGTGGCCGGCTGCGACCGGACGACGGCCCCCGACGTGATGGAGGACTGCACTGACGTGCGGCAGCTGGCGGAGGACGCCTCCATTCCCGCCTCGGCGATTCGCGCCGTGCTGGAGGACCCGCCGGGGTACATCACCCCGGATGATCCCCGTTTCCCGAGCGGTCGGCTGGTGGTGATCCGGATCGCGGCCCGGGACGCGCCGGCGAACCCCTCCCTGGACGTCGCCTGGGTGCGGCGGGTCTTCTTCCAGGACGTCGAGAAGAGCGTGGCGGCGCTGTTCCGGGAGAACTCGTACGGCCGGTTCCTGGTCTCCGAGGGGGCCATTCCGCCGTGGGTGACCATCCCGGACTCGGTGGGTGGGATCGGCGGCATCGAGGCGAGTGATCCGTTCATCCGGAGCGTGTTGAGCCGCGCGAGCGTGGACTGGGCCGCCCTGGACGCGGACGGCAACGGCGCGATCTCACAGGCCGAAGCCCAGATCGTGCTGTTGCCGGTGTTCGGCTCGTGGGCGAGCATGCGGCCCGTCAGTCCGGGAGTGGTGGCGACGCCCACCGGGACCTTCGACTTCGCCCCGCGCCCGATCGTGTACCGGACGGTGCCGGCGACCGGTCCCGCCGGGCCGGACCCCGTCTACGCCCACGAGCTGGGTCACGCGTTCTTCCTGCCCGGCCTCGACCGACGCGACGCTACCGTCGCCAGGGGCTGGGAGATGATGAGCCACGGGCGGGAGTGGACCCATTTCCACGTGTACGACAAGATGGTGNNGCTGGAGCCGACGTTCCTGGCCCGGGACCTGGCCGAGTGCGTCCGGTTCCCACCCATCGAGCTGCAGGCGGCGGCGCTCGTGCTGTTCGCCCCGCCCGTCATGACGGGCGGCGAGATCGATCCGTCGGAGTACTGGATCGTGGAGTACCGGAACAAGCAGTATTCGTCTGCGGCGGTGGAGGACGACCTGCCGGAGGACGGGCTGCTCGTGTGGTATGTGCGGCAGGGGACCTGGACGATCGGGTTCGATGAGATCCGGCTGGTGGACGAGCAGCAGCCGGGTGCCAGCCCCGTGACCTACACGCCCGGCCCGGACGCGGCGTTCTCCAGCTATCCGGGCAGCTACCGGCTCTACAACGGCGATGGCGGGTGGTCCGGGCTGCAGTTCAGCGATGTGACGGGGCTGGACGCGCTCATCGGGGCCGTGTTCTGATGCCGCGGGGGCTCCCGCGAACGCTCCTCGAGCGACGGAAAGGCGGGTAAGGTCGCCATGCTGATGATGATCGTGGCGCTGGCGCTGACGGCGGTGATCGCCGGGCTGGTGCCGACCCTGCTCTTCTTCGCGACCGCCGCGGATCGGAAGGTCCTGGTCGTGGGCGGGCTCGGCGTTGTCGGCTCCTACATGGTGGTCCTGTGGGCCGGGGTGCCCGGGATCCTGCTCATGAACGTCAATGGCCTGAACATCTTCCCGGTCTGGGCGCTCATCGTGGCGTTCCCCGTCGCGCTGGTCTGGAAGCTCGTGGCGGGCGCGAGCCGTCCGCCGCCGACGGAGGAGGAGCGGCTCGCGGCGATCCGGGAGAAGGCGCGGGCGAAGGCCCGGACCTACGAGCAGGACGGCGGCTGACGGGCGCCGTGCCGCGGGACCGGCTCAGGTCCGCGCGGCCCCCACGTCCGCAGCGATCTCCCGGTCCACCTCCGCGGCCAGCTCCCGGACCACTTCCACGAACAGCTCGACGTCGGCTTCGCCCGTGCGCCAGTTCACCAGGGCGGGCCGCAGCGCGACCCGGCCGCGATAGCGGGTGGTGCCGGCGTAGAATCGGCCGTCCTCCAGGATCCGCTCGCCGAGCCGGCGATTCAGCTCGTCCAGCTCCGGCTCGGACCGCCCGGCGGGGGCGAAGCGGAAGCAGACGATGTTGAGGGGGACATCGGCCAGCCGTTCCAGCTCGGGCGCCTCATCGACCCGTCTCCCCAGCAGGCGGGCCAGGTCCAGATGCCGCTCCACCAGGGCGCGGTAGCCGTCCCGGCCATAGGCCCGGAGCGTGGCCCATACGGCGAGGGACCGCGCCCGGCGGGAGCTCTCGGGCCCGATGGCGCCCATGGTCGGGCGGGGATCCGCCGGGTCGGGCAGGTAGTCGGCGGTATAGGCAAAGGCCCGGGCCAGCAGGGTGCGGTCCCGGACGAACGCGAAGCCGCAGTCGTACGGCACGTTGAGCCACTTGTGCCCGTCGGACGTGACGGAGTCGGCCCGGTCGACGCCGGCGACCTGGTCGGCCGTCCGGGGCGAGAGGGCGGCGAAGAGGCCGAACGCGCCATCCACGTGGAGCCACGCGCCGTATTCCTCGGCCAGGTCGGCCATGGCGGCGATGGGGTCCGAGTCCCCCGCGTTGACCTCGCCGGCGGCGGCGACCAGCACGGCCGGACTCCCGTCCAGCGCCCGGAGCGCGCTCCGGAGGGCGTCGAGGTCGAGGCGGCCGGCGTCGTCGCGCTCGAACCGGCGTACGGCCTGGCGGCCGACGCCGAGCATGGCCAGGACCTTCACCGAGCTGGCGTGGATGTACCCGCTTGAGAACACGGGCATGGGAGGGAGTCCCCGCAGGCCGGACTCGGCCACGTCCACGCCGTGGCGACCGGCCCACCACTGCCGGGCCGCGGCGAGCCCGACGAAGTTGGCCATGCTGGCGCCGGTGGTCATGACTCCGGCCATGTCGGGGTGCAGGCCGAACAGCTCCCGGAGCCAGTCGAGCGCCACCAGCTCCAGCTCGACGGCCAGCGGCGAGGCGACCCAGGTGTAGGCCTGCTGGTCCAGCAGGCCCGTGAGCCAGTCGGCGCCCAACGCGGCGGGCGTGGTGCCGCCGGTGACGAAGTGGAAGAAGCGAGGCCCGGTGGTCGTGGCGGTCGCGGCGATCCCCTGGTCCAGAAGCTCCCGCAAAGCCGCCGGGGCGCCGGCGCCGGTGGAAGGCAGCGGTCGCCGGAAGGACTGTGCCGCCGCCGTCGCGCCGGGGTCCAGGACCGGCCGGTGGTCCACCGTGTCGAGGTACTCCCGGGCCTCCCGCGCGACCAGCCTCACCACCCGGTCCAGCTCACCGCGATCCGGGATCCCGTTTCTCATCCGGCCTCCGTTGCCCGAGCAGGTCCACCCCGATGGAATGCGGAACCGACGGCCCCCACCGGACACGGCGGGCCAGTGCCGGGGTCCCGCTACGGGGGGGCGGGGCGTTACCCTACAGGAGACCCCTCGAGCCCCTGACCATGACCTCCTCCACTCTCGACAACGGGCGATTCTACGGCGGCGTCCGGCAGGAACGGCACGTCGCGGGGCTGACACTGGCGGAGACGGGCTACGGCCCCGGCTTCGTAGTGCCGCCCCACGACCACCGCCAGCCCTTCTTCTGCCTGGGCCTGCGGGGCACGTTCACCGAGCGGATGGAGGGACGGAGCTGGACGGCGAAGCCGACCACCGTCTTCTACCATCCCGCCGGCGCGGAGCACGCCGAGGAGTTCGGCGGCCGTGGCGGACGGTTGTTCAACGTCCAGCTCGGAGCCGACTGGCTCGCCCGGTTGGAGGCGTTCGACCTGCGACCACCCCGCCGCCAGGTTCGCGGCACGGGCGGACGGCTCTCCTGGATCGCGACCAACCTGTTCCGCGAGTTCCGCGACGACGACACCGCGGCCGACCTCTCCATGGACGGCCTCGCCCTCGCGCTCCTGGCCCATGTCATCCGTACCGCCGAGCCTCGCATCCGCGGGACGCGACCCGGGTGGCTGAGCCGCGTCGAGGACCTCATGCACGACCGGGTCGGCGATCCCGTCCTCATCGCCGACCTCGCCGCCGAGGTGGAGATCCATCCCGTTCACCTGGCCCGTGTCTTCCGCCGTCATCACGGCTGCTCGCCCGGGGAATACCTGCGGCGGCTCCGGGTCCGCCGCGCGTGCGCGCTGTTGGCGGAGACCGACGAATCGCTCGCCGCCGTCGCCTACGCCACCGGCTACGCCGACCAGAGCCACTTCACCCGGCAGCTGAAGCGCGCGCTGGGGGTCACTCCCGGCCAGTATCGCCGCCTCGTCCGCTGATCGCCGGATCCCGACGCCGGGTTCCGACCCGGGTTCGGACTCACGGTTCCCACCGCCATTCCCCGCCCGCGCATCCCGGGTTGCGGGTGTTCCAGAGAGGTTGGCCCGGTTCAATACACGCGTCGCCGTCGCCGCTACGTTCCAGCCCGGAGACCAGGGAAGGAGGAGCGGATGAGAAGGAATCGGGACGCCTCGGACACCGGCGCCGGGAGCTGGCCGGCGGGGCTCGCGCCACGACTCGTGCTGGCGGGGGCGGGGATCCTCGGCGCGGCGGCCGTAGCGGTCGCCCAGTCGCCGGACTCGCCCCTGCTGGTGGACCCGTCGTGGGTGGCCGAACGGCTGGAGGATCCGGCTCTCGTGCTGTTGCACGTCGGGCCGGAGGAGGACTACGCAACGGAGCATCTGCCGGGGGCGGTCCACGTGAAGCTGGCGACGCTGTCGGCGCCCGAGGACCACGACGGGGGGAGCCGGCTCAGTCTCCAGATGCCCGAGCCGGCGGCGCTGGCCGCGGCGCTGGAGGCCCTCGGGATCGGAGATGGGTCCCGGGTCGTCGTCTACTACGGCACGGACTGGGTCACGGCGAGCACGCGAGTGATCTACACGCTCGACTGGATCGGGCTCGGCGACCGGGTGTCGCTGCTGGATGGTGGGATGCAGCGGTGGAAGGCCGAGGGTCACCCCGTGACGACGGCGGTGCGGACGCCGGACCGGGGCTCGCTGACCCCGCGACCACGGCCCGAGCGGGTCGTGACCGCCGACTGGGTGCGCGCGCGACTCGACTCCGCCGGGTACCGGATCATCGACGCGCGGGCGCCGGTGCACTACGACGGGATCCAGCCGACGTACCTGCACCGCACGCCGGTGCGGAAGGGCCATATCCCGGGCGCGGCCAACGTCCCGTTCTCGGCCATCGTGGACGAGGCGCTGCGGATCCGCCCCGTGGAGGAGCTCCGGGTCCTGTTCACGGAGGCCGGCGTGAGCGCCGGGGACACGGTGGTCGGCTACTGCCACCTCGGCCAGTACGCCACGTTGATGCTTTTCGGTGCCCGGCTCGCCGGCCACCCGGTGCGCCTCTACGACGGCTCGTTCCAGGAGTGGGGGAGCATCGAGTCGCTGCCGGTCGAGGGACCGGAGGGCGGGCCGTGAGGGACGGGGACGCCGTCGAGCCCCCGGCGACGGGCGTCGGGCCCGGCGTCGGCCGCGGGTATCTGGACCCGTACCTGGCCGGGGTGGGGCTGGGGCTGGTGCTGCTGGCGGCGTTCGTGGTCATGGGCCGGGGGCTCGGCGCCTCGGGCGCCTTCACGTCGGCCGTCACGGCGGGCGTGGCCGCGGTGGCGCCGGAGCACGCGGCGTCGAACCGTCTCTTCGGTCACTACCTGGCCGGCGGGGCGCCGCTCCGCGACTGGCTCGTGTTCGAGATCGTGGGCGTGGCGATCGGCGGCCTCCTTTCCGCGCTGGCCGCCGGCCGGTTCCGCTTCGCCATCGAGCGGGGCCCGCGGGTGACGGATCGGTCCCGGCTTCTGTACGCGTTCGGCGGCGGAGCGGTCATGGGGGTGGGCGCGAAGCTCGCACGGGGCTGTACCAGCGGTCAGGCGCTGACGGGCGGCGCGCTGCTCAGCGTGGGCAGCTGGCTGTTCATCCTGGGCGCGTTCGGTGCGGGGTACCTGGCGGCGCCGCTGTTCCGGAGGCAGTGGACGTGAGGGCGCCGTTCTACGAGCTGGGCGCGTTCGGGGAGGGGGCGTCCCTGGCCGTCGCGCTGCTCATCGGCCTGGGCTTCGGATGGTTCCTGGAGCGAGGCGGACTCGGCAACGCGCGCAAGCTGGCGGCGCAGTTCTACCTGACCGACCTGACGGTCTTCAAGATGCTGTTCACGGCGGTGGTCACGGCCATGCTCGGCCTGTTCTGGCTCACCCGCGCCGGGCTGGTGGAGCCCGCGCTGGTCTACGTCCCGCCCACGTGGGTGGTGCCCCAGCTGCTGGGCGGGCTGGTGTTCGGCGTCGGGTTCGTCATGGGCGGCCTCTGTCCGGGCACGTCGTGTGTCGCCGTCTCCTCCGGCCGCACGGACGGGTTCGCGGTGCTGGCCGGGATGCTGTTCGGGATCTTCGCCTTCGGCGAGGCGTTCCCGGTCCTGGAGCCGCTGTACGACGCCACCCCGGCCGGGACCCTGACGCTGCACGGGCTCCTGGGCATCCCGTACCCCGTCGCCGTCCTGGGGATGACGCTTCTGGCCGTGGCGGCCTTCCGGGGCGCGGAAGCGATCGAGCGGCGCGCGTCACGGCGGCTGCGGGCGCCCGGGCTCCGGTCCTCCCGGGAGCCGGGACCCGAAGCGGCGTGGCCGCCGTGACGGGGGCCGGGACGCGAGCCGGCCCGCGGTGGGGACGCCGGCTGGCCATCGCCGCGCTCGGGCTGGCGGCGCTGGCGCCGGTCGTGGGGTCCGCGGGCGGGCCCGGCGGGACGGGCGTCGCCGAGCTGAGCCGCGAGCTGGCGTCCGGCGCGCCCGTGATCGATGCCCCGGAGCTTGCCCGTCGCATCCGGGCCCGCGAGCCCTTCCGGCTCGTGGACCTCCGCGACTCGAGCGCCTACGTGCGACTCGCGGTCCCGACCGCCGAGAACCTGGGGATGCCGGACCTGCCCCGGGCTGTTTCGCCTGCCGAGACGGTGGTGGTCTACGACGACGGTGATGGCACCGCCGTGCGGGCGTGGCTGCTCCTCCGGCGGCTGGGGTACGAGCGCGTGAGCATCCTGGACCGCGGCATCCTGGGCTGGGTGGAGGGGATCCTCGACCCGGTGCTGCCGAACGAGACGCCGGCCGAGCGCGCCCGGTTCCGGCAGGTAGCCGAGCTCAGTCGCTATTTCGGCGGTGTGCCCCGGGCGGGCCGGCGCGAGCCCCCGGGCGCCGGGGTGAGCCGCGCCGAGGACGCCATCCAGATCATCAGCCGCCGGGGCTGCTACTGACGCGCTCGGCTACGGCCGGCCCGGCGTCGTCCACGTGCACCGTGACCGCGTGGGCGGGCCCGTCCTCCGGCCGGTCGAAGCGGAACCGGGGCCCGGCCGTGGACAGCGTCAGGTGGAAGCCGGCGCACTCGTCGTCGGAGACCACGGCGCAGCGGAGCGTCAGTGGCGCCGGGTAGACCTCCCCGCCCAGCCCGACCATCGTGCCGTCGGCCCCCCAGTGGATCCGGCGGATCCGCGTCGCCCGCTCGAAGCGGAGGCGGACCCACGTGACGTCGGCGCTGCCCTCGTGGAACCAGGCGGGGACCGTGCCCAGGACCGCCACGGAGCGGAACGGGCCGGCGTCGTCGACGAGACTCTGCCACGCGGCCTCGTAGGGGCGCTCCCGGGGATCCCCGCCGAGCGCCTTCCGGACCGTGGCCCAGTCGCCGGACGCCAGCGCTCGCACCAGCTCCGCCGCCTGGCGGTTCAGGACGTCATACGGCACGCGACCTGCCGGCTCCCCCCGCCACAGGCGGTCCACCGCGGACTGCCCCTCCGCGTGGACCACCAGGCCCGCCCCCGTGCGGGCCACCACGAGCGTCCCGCCGTCCCGCAGCCGATAGCGGCCCGTCAGCGCGTCCAGCGTGCCGGTGGCGACGTCGGGGCCCGGCCCGAGCCGGGGCGGCCACGGCACCGGCGCGCCGAAGAGGAGCCGATCCAGCTGGGTCAGCACGTCCGGCGCCCGGAACGTCGCGTCCGACGTCATGGCGTAGGTGACGGCGTCTTCCGCGGGAAAGAGATGGTAGTCGGCGTAGAAGATCCCGTTGGAACCGCTGTGGTGGATGAAGGGGGTCCCGCGCGCGGTCGTGTCCACCGCCCAGCCATAACCGTAGTGGCCGCCGGCCGACTCCACGTGCGCACCGAACAGCGCCCGCCGGGATGCCGCATCCAGCACGACGTCGTGCAGCAGCGCCGCGGCCCACCGGTACATGTCGTGGACGGTGGTGTGCATGCCGCCGTTCGCGTACAGCACCCACGACGGGCCGCGCTCCGGGTCGATCCGGCCCAGCACGGTGCCGAACCGCCGCTCCGGCGAGTAGCCGATGGCCAGTCGCTCCGGCTCGAAGCCGGGCAGCAGATACCCGGTCTCGTACATGCCGGCCGCCCGGAACAGGTGCTCGCGGACCCAGGCCTCGTACCCCGTTCCCGTCACCCGCTCCACCACCGCACCCAGCAGGCTGTACCCCAGGTTGGAGTACGCATGCCGCTCGCCCGGTGCGGAAAGGAGCTCGCTGGAGAGGGCCGCCGACACCATGGCGTCCCGACCGAGGGCGTCGAAGTCGCCCATCGGCAGCTCCCCGAGGCCCGACGAATGGGTCAGGAGGTGATGGAGCGTGATGGCGCGCTTGTCCGGCGGCACGTCCGGGAAGAAGGCGGACAGGGAGTCGTGGACCGACAGCGCGCCTCGCTCCTGGAGCGCCATGATCGCCGCCGCCGTGAACTGCTTGGTGATGGAGCCCGAGCTCGAGACCGTGCCGGCCGTCCACCGCCGCGGCGGATCCCCCCTGTCCCCCCGGTCCGCCGGGCCGTACCCCCGCGCCAGCAGCACCTCGCCCTCCCGGGCCACCAGGAACGCCCCCGCGAGCCCGAACGGCTCCAGGCGCGACAGGTAGTCGTCCAGGACTCGCGCCAGCGTGTCGGGAACCGCCGCCCGACCCTCCACGGTCCCGGAGGACTCCGCCGTGGCCGCCGGGCCCGACGCGAGGCCGTCACCCGGCCCGCGAGGGTGGCTCGGCCCGTTCGATGGCGTCTCGCCCGCGTGCGCGCCCACGACTGCCATGATCACGGCCGCCAGCGCCGCGGCCTTCGTCGACTTCACCATGCGGTCCACCCTTTCATTGCTCGATAGCGGCTCTCGCCCGGGACCCCGGGGGGGATGCCACCACCTCCCGCAGCGCCTCGAGGTCCTCCGCGCGGATGAAGTAGCGGAGCCGGACCGCCCGGGGATGAGCCCGGATCGCCGCCGGGAGCCCGGACCAGGTCCTCGGCGTGAACAGGACGGCCACCGGCGGGGCCTCCTCCCGCAGCAGAGCCTCGGGATCGGCCAGTCCTCCGGCCGCGACCTCCAGCTCACTCCCCACCAGTCGCTGGCGGACGTCCTCCATCACGTGGTGGACCCGGTCCGCACGTGGGTCGTGGACGACCACCCGGCGGACGCCCTCGGCCAGCAGCGGCGTCAGCCGGGCCTCCAGGTCCGGGCCCAGCTCCGCCGTCAGGTACCGCACCGATTCCGCACGGTCCGGCCAGCGGGCCCGTACATCACGCAGGTGGAAGTACGGCGCGACCACCGGCCCCGCCGGCGGCTCGCCCTCGGAGAGAAGCCACGCTCGCGTCTCCGCACCCGTGGCGACCCGGATCTGCTCCGCGTAGTCCCGGGCCTGCGGGCCGTTGCACTCCACGACGTGCAGGGCCCCCGCCTCGCTCTGCACCCGGGCAAGGATCAATCGCCCGAGCGCCTCCGTTCCGAGATCGTGAGACAGGCGGGCCTCCATCTCGACCCGCTCCAGGAACCGGAGGAGACCGGCCGGCGCTTCCGGCGCCACCTCCACCCTCGCGTTCTCAGCCCCCCGCCGCGACGCCGCCGCCCCCGGGCCCCGGATCCACGTCCCTCGACCACGCTCGCTCCGGACGAACCCCTCCGCCTCCAGCTCCGCGTAGGCCCGCCGCACCGTGTGGTAGTGCACTCCGAGACGATCCGCCGCGTCCCGGATGGCGGGCAGCGGGTCCCCCGGCGCCAGCTCGCCCACCGCCAGCCGGTACCGCACGCCCTCCGCGATCTGGTGGAATACCGGAACGGGGCTGTGGGGGTCGATGGGCGTGAGCATGGTTAATGATATATCATCATATAACTTTAGGCCAGACGCCGAAGGGCTCGGCAGAGGCGGACGGTCCGACGGCCATGGCCTGTCGCGGAGGGGATCGGCGACCGCTCCCCCGGGGTGTCGGGTCGGTCCTGCCGGGCTACCGAATCAGGCGCAGGAAGAACACGGCGGTGTCGTGCTGCTTGAGCGCGAGGCCGAGCTCGGACCCGTCCGACGTGTCCCGGGTGCGGATCGCGGCGGGCTGCTCCCGGTACTGCACCACGTAGAGGAGGTAGCCCACGCGGCAGGGGCTTCCGTATGTAACGTGCGGCCGGGCGGAATCCTGCCACCTCCCCGGTGTCGTGCGGGGAGGTGGCTCCCGAGAACACGTGGGGCGCTCGGCCGCCTCGGTGCCCTCCAGGGTCTCGTCACGCCGCTCCTCGCGCCACGGCCGGGGTGTCCCCCGGTGGGTACGCGTCCAGGATGGCGGTGGCGATGCGCTCGGCGTTCGCGAGGATGGTCAGGCTGGTGTTGACGGCGAGGGAGGAGGGGATGGCCGCCCCGTCGGCCACGTAGAGGCCGGGGTAGCCGAACACCTGGCCGGCCCGGTCGACCACGCCTTGGGACGGGTGGTCGGCCATACGGCATGAGCCTGTCTGATGGGCGGTGGAGAAGTACGGATCCTCCCGCACGTCGCCGTCCCCCTTGCGGAACTCCGCCTCGATGATGCGGCACCCGTTGCGTTCCAGGATGGATCGGAGCAGTGCGCCCGTCCGGCGGTGGTAGTCTCGGAGGCCGTCATCCAGCGGGAGTCGGAGCCGGGCTCGTCCGTCGGCGTCCAGGGTCAGCACGCCGGCCGGCGGTGTCAGCCCGAGCGAGTAGATGACGATGCCCCGGCGGCGGAACCGCTTCATCAGCTCGACGTTGGCCTCGCCCCAGTACCAGGGCGTTTTGGGGTCTCCGTCGAGGCGGATCCGGGCGGAGGCCACCAGCTGGAGGGGCAGGGGCTTCGCGGCGGCGATGGTGAGGCCGTGGCTCTCGAGGAACTGGTAGCTGATCATGCCGGGGTGGGAGCGCCCGGTGAACATGTCGCCGTCTGGGAGGTCCTCGGGGATGAGCGCGGCGGCTTTGAGGCTGCCGTTGAAGCAGATGTTGCGTCCCACGTGATGGCTCAGCCCCGGGAGGTGCCGTCGCGACGCCAGGAGCAGCCGGGCGGTCCCGATGGTCCCGCCCCCGAGCACCACCAGCCGGGCCCGGATCCGACACCCCCGGGACGGGTGGGCAGTGGAGCGGCACAGCACTTCGTAGCGGGGTGGTACGGTGGTGAGGGGCCGGGCCCGGCGGTCGGGCCCCGGCGGACGGAGCGGTCGTATGGACACCGCCTCCAGCCCCGTGAGGAGCCGGGCACCGGCCTCTTGGGACCGGGGCAGGTAGTTCAGCAGCAGCGACTGCTTCGCCCCGTAGATGCACCCGGTGACGCAGAACCCGCTCCCGAGGCAGCCCCGCACGGCGTAGGGCGCCCGGTCGCACGAGTACCCCAGGTTCTTCATCAGGAGCGAGAAGAGCAGTCCGGTCTTCGGCACCTGCCCGACCGGGATCTGCTCCACGCGTAGCATGGACTCGGCCCGGTCGTAGAAGGGATCGAGAGCCGCCCGATCCACGCCGTCGGGCCAGAGCGGCCGGCCTCCATCGTCGACCTGCTCGAATGCCTGCGACGGGGCCCGCAGCGACACCATCTCGTAGAAGCCCGAGCCGCCGCCCAATCCCTCGATCCACGTCATTCCCAGGTGATCGCCGGCCGAGCCGTGATAGTAGCGGAGGAAGTACCCCGGATCCTGCGTCTGCCGGAAGTCGCGCGGCGCGTCGATGTCCGGACCCTTCTCCAGCACCACCACCCGCNNTAGAAGCCCGAGCCGCCACCCAGCGCCTCGGCGAACGTCGCGCCGAGGTGGTCGCCGGAGAGGCTCTTGAGGTAGCGGGTCACGTACTTCGGGTCCTGGGTCTGCCGGAAATCCGACCGGGGATTCAGCCCGGGGCCCTTCTCCACGACGGTGACGCCGTAGCCCGCGCGGCTGAGCCGCAGCGCCGGCGCGGCCGCGCCGAACCCGCTGCCCACGATGAGCACATCGGTCGTGACGGGACGCATACGTGCCTCCGTTCAGGCGGCGTTACCACCACGCGTGGCCGGTCGTGCCAGGAACCGGGTGGCATCGGGGTAGGTCAGCTCGGCGAGAGGGCGTGGACGGTAGCGGCCCTCGAAGCCGATGAGCGGGCAGCCTCGCCCGTCGTCATAGATGCCCGCGAAGCAGGACATCTGGGCCAGGAAGATCGCGCCATCGTACAGCCGGCGGGTGGCCGCATCCGCTCCCAGCCCATCCCGCACCACCGCCACCCGGTGGGACCGGCGGAGTGAGTCGAACTGGCCGCCCCAGCGTGACTCCGCCCTCCGACACAGGTCCGCGGCGAAGAACGACGCGTAGCCGGCGAACGGCAGCTCCGGGTCCAGGAAGGCCCGCGCGAGGTCCGGGTCGTCCATGGGCGTGCCCGGGATCACCGTATCGACGAAAGCGCGGAGCACACGGTCGACCAGCCCGTGGTCCTCGTCGAACTGCTCCGGATACCAGCCGGTCAGGATCCGCAGCGGCGTGCACCCCGCCAGGGCCACGCAGGCCAGGGCGCCCAGGCGGGCGAGGGCCGCGCGCCGGGTCAGCCCGGCCCCGGCCGCGCCGGTCGCGCCCGCAGTGCCGCCGACTGCGGGAGGGCTGCCATGCCCGAGCCGGGGGGGCACCACGGTCCGATCGGTCTGCCGTGTGGGGTCCGTCTCCATGAGGCCCGTCCTTCGACGAGAGGGATCGTCGCTGTCGGGCCCGAAGGTGGAGCCCCGCGCTCAAGGATGGGTCAAGTGGCGGGGCGGCGGCCTTGGGTCGCGGGCGGGGGATGGGTAGTTTCGAGGGGCACGGCGTCACCGGACGACGCCATGGTTCGCACGACGAGGAGCACGGATGACGACGCGAGCGCGCCTGGCACGATCGAGGACCGACCGCATGGTCGCGGGAGTCTGCGGAGGGATCGCGGAGTATTTCGGCTGGGACTCGACCCTGGTCCGGGTCGTCTACGTGGCGGTCTCCGTCCTGTCGGCCGCGTTCCCGGGACTGATCGTCTACGCGGTCCTGTGGATCCTCATGCCCCCGGGGTCCCGCGCGCGGGGGCTCGATGTGGAGGGCGACGCGCCGGGGTGACGGCCGGCTGAGCGTCAACCCGTCCTTCGCCAGCTGACGCTCCACCGCCACAGCGGTCCGCCCCGCCGCGGCCGGGACGGCCCTCCCTCCGTTCGGCCCGAGGGCGCGGGGGAGTCCCACGCCCGGGTCGCGGTCCGCGGCGCCCCGGGGCCGGCTATTCGCTTCAGCTTCCGCCGGGCCGGTCCCGGGCCCACCCCGGCCCGTCCAGGGGCGCGCTCCGGTCCGCGTCCCCCCAGTCGCGCTCGAGGAACCGGCGGATGTCGGCGGCCGCGTGCTGGCGATGGGCCGCTCCCGCCGGCGTCCGGGCGACCCGGCTCGCCCGCTCGAGCGACCGCCGCAGGCCCCACTCCGCCGCCGCCCTCGCCTCGACGGTGGCGCGCTCGTCGGCGGCCAGCTCCAGCAGCCCGTCCACGACGACCCGCTGGACGACCCGGACCAGCGCGGCGTGCTCGCCGGTGTCGGGACGACCCCAGGCGTCATCGACCAGGCGGGCGATCACGTCCTCCAGCGACGGGAGCCGGGGGTCGCGGGCGTGGAAGGCGACGATGCGGGCGGCGCGGTTCCGCTGGAGGATCCCGCCCACGACCTCGCTGGCGAGGGTGCGGGCGGCGGAGACCTGGTCGAAGGCGGGCTCGGCGGCGGTCTCGAACTCGGTGCGGCCGCCCACCCATCCGAACGACTCCGGGGCCAGGACCCGGAGCACGCGTTCGGGGATGGCCAGCGCCTCGGGCGCGAGGGTGCGGGAGAGGACGTCGAGGGCGCCGGCCACGCGATCGGGATCGATGAGCTCGGTGACGGGGGCCGGATCGCCGCGCACGCCGTAGCGGTACTCCATCCCGCCGATGGTCTTGATGGCCGCCTCGTAGGTGGCCCGGTGGTGGAAGTAGACCGGCGCGAAGCGCTGCCAGAGCTTGTGCATGGGCTCTCCCGGCCGGATCGCCCGCTCGTCGAATCGGTCCATGACGAACGATCGGACCTCCAGCACGCGCTGGAGCTCGGCCACCATGTCGGAGCCGTTCACCCACCAGCTCCCGGCGGGGTAGGAGTTGCTCGCTCCGGCGTCGGGGTTGGTGAGGAACCGCCAGCCCTGCTCCTGGGCCTCGCGCAGGAGCCCGTCGAGGAACGCCGCCTCGGTCTGGCCGCCGGGGGCAGGCTCGTAGGCGTAACGGATGGCCAGCGTGTCGTAGGCGCCGGGCCCGGGCGCGTACGCCCGGGAGAGGTCCAGCGCCCCGTCCACGAGCCGGACCAGCGGTACCGGGTAGTCCATGACCGAGGCGTGGCCGTAGCTGATGGCGATGAAGTTGTGGGCCAGCCCGAGGGTGTGACCGATCTCGTGGGCGGCGTGCTGACGACGGCGCATCATGACGAACTCCTCGCCCGTCACCCCCGGGGGTCCGCCGGCATACCAGTGTCCGTCCACCCCCACCAGCCCGGCGTAGGTGTTGTAGTTCGCCAGCGATCGGTAGGAGTCCATGCGCACCGCGGCCTTGATGATCTCGCCGGTGCGGGGATCGAGGAACGACGGCCCGATGGAGGAGCCCGCCTCGGTCCGGTGGACCCACTGGATCACGTGGTAGCGGGCGTCCATGGGATCCATTTCCGGCGGCATGTCCTCGATCCGGAAGGCGTCGACGAAGCCGGCGGCCTCGAAGACCTCGTTCCACCACGCGCCGCCGGCCTTGAACGCCGACCGGTACGGCTCCGGCACCGCCGGGTCCAGGTAGTAGATGATGGGCTCCACCGGCTCGCTCATGGCGGCGTCCGGATCCCGTTTCACGAGGCGATGGCGCACCGCGTAGCGCGTGACGTAGTCCTCGTCGAAGGACTTGCCGAAGTCGTAGAAGTAGATGCCGAAGATGCCGACGCGGGGATCGAACCGTCGGGGCTCGTACCCGGGCCCCGGGAGCCGTACCAGGGAATGGTGCTGTCGGATCGTGAGGGCCCTCCCGTCGGGCGTGTGGCGACGCACGTCGCCGCCCGGGGCGTCGCTGGCGAAGGTCAGCGCGGCCTCCACCTCGGTGTTCTCCGGGAAGGACTTCGTGCGCGGGAGATGGATCGCGCTCCGCTCACGGTCGAGCCGGAACGCGCCCTCCCCGGCTCGCTGGAGGTAACCGGCGAGGTCCGTCGCATCCCGCAGGAAGAACGTGGTCGCGTCGACGAGGACGCGGCCGTCCTCCTCCGCTACGGCCTCGAAGCCCCCGACCACGGACGTGGGAAAGCTCTCCTCCACCGACCGCTCCAGCGCTTCCGTGGACCCGCTGGCCGCCCGGAACCGCGGGTTCTCCAGCTCCAGCAGCACGCGGGGCCCGACGCGCCGGAACCGGGCAATGTGCTCGTCCCAGATCTCGCCCCGGTCCAGGCCCAGGTCGTTGGACCCGACCCCCGTGGCCAGCGAGGTCAGGTAGAGGAACGGCGTGTCGACACGGCTCACCTCCAGCAGCAGCCGGCCCTCCTCCGCGTCCCAGTAGAGGGGGAAGTAGCCGGGCATCGCCTCCAGGTCGGCCGTGTGGGCCGAGATCGTCGGGAGGACCTGCCCGCCGGCGGGACGGGGGCCCGCGGGCGGCGCGGCGCCCGTCGGGGCGCAGCCGGTCAGCGTTGGGAGCAGGAACGACGTCACGAGGGCCGCGGCCAGTCGCCGGCGGGGTGGCACTTCGGTCATGCGCGCCTCCGGTGGAATCGTCGGGGTTGGAGGCGTTCAGGATGGGATGGGCGCCGGATCGGGGCAAACCCGTGAGCCCGGCCCCCGCCCCCGGCCGGCCGGAACGGGTCAGGCAAATGGTGCCAAAGGGAGTCGACCGGGAGCCGACCGGGAGCCGATCGGGTGCGCGGCGGGCGCTGCGCCCGCCCCCCACCGGCTCTCGACCTTCCTGCAGGCCTGTCTACAGGTTCGGGTTGCTGTTCAGCTCATCGATGCTGAGCGGGATGCAGGTGGACGTGCCGTAGGTGTAATCCTCCTCGAACTGGGGATAGCCCCCGCTCGGGAAGAAGTCCAGGCCGTCCCGCTCCAGGTACCGCCGCAGGTCGCCGAGGCGGTGGCCGTCCATGAAGAAGTCGCGGCGACGCTGGTCCCTCAGCTCGGCCATCTGCTCGGCGGCGGTCATGGCGTCCCAGGCCGCCTGGGTGAGGGCGTCCTGCCCACCGACCGCCCGGCGCGCGTTGATGAACGCCAGGTCGGGCCCGTTGATCTCCTGCTCGATGTAGCGGGCCTCGAGCCCCGAGGCGAGGCGGACCTTGGCCGTCCGGCTCAGGGGGACGTCCGCACCGGGGGCCCAGTCGGAGAACGAGCTGGGCTGGTACGGCGCGTAGAAGTCCCGGGTGTCCATGATGGGCATCCGGACGTCCGTGTACGGGATGCGCAGGTCGTCGATCTCGAACGCCGGATCGATGCCCGCCCACCGTACGCCCGTGGCCTCCGGGTCGTAGGTGGTCACGGTGGCGTGGAAGCTGTTCCACTCGCCGCTGCTGTTGTCGGAGTGGTCGATCCAGAACAGGAAGTCGTCCGCGACCTGGCCGGCGAAATTCAGCGCGGTGGCGTGGTCGCCGGCCTGGAGCGATGCCCGGGCGGCGCCTACACGCGCCAGGTTGATGATCCGGTCCGCTTCCTCCGCGTCCTGTCCGGCGGCGGCCGCCGCCTGGGCGATGGCGATGGCGTCCTGGAACCGCTCGACTCCCATGGCCAGCAGCTCGTTGGGGGAGTAGGACGCGCTGGCGTCGATGGGCGACTCGCAGAAGTACTCGCCGAGGAAGACGAACGCGTAGCCGGCGTAGACCCGGGCCCAGGCCATGGAGAGGTGGGCGTCGGGATCGTCCACGAGCCGCTCGATCTTCGCGGCGAGGGTATCGGCGGTCCCGCGCAGCCGGTGCGCCGAGTCGTAGCGACCCGGCGTCAGGTCGCCCCCGTCCAGCTGCCGCAGGTCCCAGGGCCGATGCGGCCGGTACGTGTGGCCGTCGATGAGCTCATCGCCCAGGAAGGTCGTGTAGAGCACCAGATCGCCGTAGCTGCGCTGGAACTGGGCGCGGATGCCGTTCTCCAGCGATGCGACCAGGGCCTCGTCGGTCAGGTCGTCGTCGGTGACGATCTGGGGGTTGTTCACATCCAGAAGGCTGTCACAGCCGCCCGCCAGCAGAGGCAGCAGCAGTACGGCGATCAGCCCCCGGGTGCGCGTGCGATTCAGTAGCGCGTTCATGATTCACCAATCGTTCGGGTTCTCGATGCGTACCGCTCAGAAGCTGACGTTGACGGAGGCCGTGAAGCGCCGCAGCATGGGCGCCGTCCACGAGTCCACGCGCCAGAACTCGTCGCTGCCGTAGAAATTCACCTCCGGGTCCGGCCCCATGTAGTCGGGCGCGTAGACGAACAGGTTGTGGCCCGCCACGCTGATGGTGGCGCGGTCCGCGCCGAACCGGGCGGCCCACGCGTCCGGGACCTGATACGAGAGGGACAGGTCCCGCAGCTTCATGAAGTCGGCCGGCTGGATGAAGTTGACCATCCGATCGTAGTAGGCGAGCCCGCCCGCGCCGGTGTACAGGTCGAGGGTCTCCTGCGCATCGGCCTGCGCTCCGGCCGAAGCGCCGGCGTCGGCCAGCGTCGCCTCGGCCTCGGCGACCTCCTTGCAGCGGGCGCCGCTGCAGCGGGACAGGTCCTTGTAGTCGTACTGGTAGTGCCCGCCCTTGAAGTCCAGAAGGGCGTACAGGCGCAGCCGGTTGAACAGCGTCACCGTGTTCGCCAACCCGACTTCCCAGGTGGGCTGGGCGGGGCCGATGAACTGGGCGGTGTCCGTGAGCACGAGGTCGCCGTCGGCATCCCGGGCGTACTCGCCGTTGTCGTCCTTCACCAGCTGGCGGGCCCAGAACCCGGCCAGGGGATAGCCTTCGGCGTGCCGCTGGGGCTGGCCGTAGAAGCCGAGCAGGATCGGGCTGCGCTCGTAGCCGAACGCGACCAGCTCGTTGTCGTTGGTGTAGAGGCTGACGTCGGCGTCCCACGTCACCCGCTCACCGAGCACGGGCGTGCCGGTCAGCTTGATCTCGAACCCCGAGTTGCGGGTCTCGCCCAGGTTCTCCAGGTGCGCGGCGACGAAGCCGCTGGACGGCGGCGTCGGGACGCTCATGATGGCGTCCTTCATGGTCTGCCGGTAGTACGTGACCTCGAGCCCCGCCCGGTTGCCCAGCGCAGACAGGTCGAAGCCCAGCTCGAGCTCCTCGCCCCGCTCCGGCTTCAGGTCCGGGTTGCCGTAGGCGCTGAGCACCAGCGCCGGGGCGCTGGAGCCGTCGGGCAGCGTGGCCGTGGAGGCGGCGTAGGAGCGGAGCGCGTCGAACGGCCCCGGCGCGCTGCCGGCCTGGCCGTAGGCCATCCGCAGCCGCAGCTGGTCGACCCGCGGCAGGCTGAAGAAGTCTTCCTCCGAGATGACCCAGGAGGCCATGGCCTTCGGGTAGAAGATCCGGTCGATCTCCTCGCCGAACACCGAGTTGTTGTCCATCCGGACCGCGGCAGTCAGGAACAGGCGGTTCCGCAAGCCGATCTGCTCCTGGGCGAACATCCCCAGGGAGGCGCTCTCGGTCTCGTAGTCCGTGGACGTGGTGGTCGCCGCCTGGTTCACCAGCCGATGCAGCGGCGAGCCGAAGCCGTAGCCGTAGAGCCGCGAATCCTTGTAGCTCTTGCGGATGTACTGGCCGCCCACCGTGAAGTTGGAGCTGATCTGCTCCGTAAGGTCATACTCCAGCGTGCTGGTGTAGTCGACCGTATAGATGTTGTCCAGGGGACGCCGCTCGAAGACGTAGCCCTCGCTGCTGAACATGCTGCCGGGCTCCGCGTACTTGATCGCCTTGCGGGCGTTGTAGTCGAAGCCCACGGTCAGCCGGTTCCGCCACCAGCCGAACGGCCGGTAGTTGACGGTGCTGCCCAGGGTCAGACGGTCGCCCCAGAGCTGGTTGTCGTACGCGTTGGCGGCCTCCGGGCTGGCCCACGCGAAGCCCTCGTTCACCGGGTCCCAGGTGGGGCTCGCCGCGTAGTTGTAGCCGGGCTGCCAGAACGCCGCGCTGATGACCAGGCCCTGCCCCGAGTTGTCGTTCAGCGGGTGCCGGGTGTGGCTGTTGGTGTAGCCCACGTTCACGCTGAAGTCGACCATCTCGGCAGGGTAGAAGGCGAAGTTCGCCCGGGCGGATTTCCGGTCCTGGAAGTTGTTCCGGAATACGCCTTCCTCGTGGTCGGTGTCGCCGGCGATGTAGAAGGAGTACCCATCACCGCCCCCGCTCACCGACACCTGGTAGTTGCTCGCGTTGCCGGTGCGCAGCGCCGTCGGGTTGTCCGCCAGGCCGGCGTGGCTGAGGACCGTCCCGACCGGCTTGCCCTGACAGCCGATCCAGGCCGGCTCGCCGCCCTCCAGCGTCTCGTCCATCCGCTCCTGCGTGCACGCCTTGTAGTTGGTCACCGGGTCGGCGGACCAGTCCACGCTGCCGTACTCCGCCTTCACGTTCCAGCGCAGCTCCTGCTGCCCCGGCCGGCCCTTCTTCGTGATGATCTGGATCACCCCCGACGCCGCCTCGGCACCGTAGAGCGTGGCCGCGGCCGGGCCCTTGATCACCTCGATGGTCTCGATGTCCTCCGGGTTGATCTGGTCCAGCGCGATGGCGTGCTGGCCGCCCAGCGTCGAGATGCCGCTGGCGGACCAGGTGTTCGACCAGTTGCCGGATACGCCGGAGTACACGCGCACGCCGTCGATGTAGATCACCGGCTCGTTGCCGGCCGTCAGCGAGCTCGTGCCCCGGATCCGGAGCGAGCCGCCGGCCCCGACCGTGCCGCCGTTGGCCATGTACGTCAGCCCCGGCGAGCGGGCCTGCAGCAGCTCCTGGACGGACGTGTTCGTCACCTGCTCGATGATCTCCTCCGCGTTGACCTTCGTCACCGCGGTGCCGATCGCCCGCTGCGCCATGGGACCGGCGGTCCCCGTCACCACCACCTCGTCCAGCGCGACCGCCTGCGTGGCCAGCGCGAAGTCGAGGGTTGCGGTCTCCCCCGCCGCCAGGCTCACCGCGCTCGTCTGCGGCGCGTAGCCGATCATCTCGACCCGCACCGTGTGCTCGCCCACCGGCACGTTCAACACGATGAAACGGCCCTGGGCGTTGGTGAGCGCGCCCCGGCCCGTGCCCGGCACCGAGATCTGGGCGCCGCTGATGGGCTGCAGAGTCTCGGCGTTCGTCACCGTGCCGGCGATCGTGCCGGTGGCCTGCCCCAGTGCAGGGCTCGGAACGAGCGCCCACAGGGCCACCGCAGCCAGGAGGCCCGTGAACGGTCCTGCCTTACCGATGAAACGCATCGCAATGCTCCGGGAAGGTGTACATTGGACAAACCCCCGGATCCGGGTCATGATTCCACGACCCGATCGATCCGGCGGACGGCTGTTCGTGCGAGCCAGGAGAGTCCGTGCACGAAATCGTGACGGAAAAAGCGGTGGGGCTGTTGCACTAATGTGGGGCCAGAGAGGGTCCAGTCAAGATCTTTGGTGCCCAGGGCGACGCCGCCGCGCGCTCCCGCTGGTCCGCGACGCCCTGTTCGTGGGCCTCCTCGCCGCGGTCACCGGGTGCGCGTCGGCGGGCGGGGGCGAGGCCGTGCCGGGCTTGATTTCGGGCGGGGCGTGGCGGGCGGAGGCGCCGGTCGGCCACCCCGCGGAAGCGGCCCGCCGGAACCTCTCGCCCGGGGACTCGGTGCGCTTCGGCGGGCTGGTGGTCCGTGTGTTGGAAGCCAGGACCGACACCCTGGCCGGCATCTCCCCGACGGCGCTCCTGGCGCTCCGGACCGGCGCGGAGGCGATGGTGTGGAGCGTGCCGGCGGGGGGCGCGCTGCGGTGGCGGGGCTACCGGATCGCGGTGCTGGCGGTGCATGGTGCCGGGGAGCTGGGCGCCGGGCTGGTGGAGATCGAGGTCGCCCGGCTGAGCTCGCTGCCGAGGGCGGTGGCGCGGGCCGGCGGCGCAGGCGGCGCGGAGCTGAGGCTGCGCGTGCCGCACCGGATCACCCGTATCACGCTGCACCACAGCGGCAGCCCGGAGCCCCTGCGGCCGGAGGACGACCCGGTGGAGAAGCTGCGGGGTCTCCAGCGCTGGGGCCGGACGGACCGGAACTGGTGNNCATTTCCTGCTCGACCTCGGGGGCCGGGTCTACGAGGGGCGCGACTGGCGCTACATGGGGGAGACGAACACGTCGTACGACCCCCGCGGCCACCTGCTGATCAGCGTGCTGGGCAACTACGACCTGCAGGAGCCCACTTCCATGCAGCTGGACGCGATCGCGGACCTGATGGCGTGGGCGGTAGCGACCTTCGACGTCCCGTTGGATCGGATCGGCGGGCACTACGATTACGCGTCCACCTCCTGTCCGGGGGTCCACCTGCGACGATACCTCGAGGATGGCACCCTCCGTCGGGCCGTGGCCGAGCGGCTGCGGGAGGGCGCCTGAGCTCCGGAGTTCCCCATGAAGACGACGTCCCGCCTCCGCCCCGCCTCCGGCCGCCGTTCCCGCTCCCGCGCCCGGTGGCGACTCCACTCCCGCCGGGGGCGCTGGCTGGCCGCGTTCCTCGTCGGGCTCGCGTCGCTCTTGTCGGCGTGCGCGCACATGGAGCCTTCTCCGGGGGGACCGGGGGAGGAGGGCGGACCGCCGCTGCTGGACCGGGAGTTCCGCGGCGTGTGGGTGGCGAGTGTCGGCAACATCGACTGGCCGTCGCGGCCGGGGCTGTCGCCGGACAGCCAGCGCGCCGAGCTGCTGGCGATCCTGGACCGGGCCGCGGCGCTGCGGCTGAACGCGGTCGTCCTCCAGGTCCGGCCCGCGGCGGACGCCCTCTACGATTCGCCCCACGAGCCCTGGTCGGAGTACCTCACGGGCGCCATGGGCCGGCCCCCGGAGCCGTTCTACGATCCGCTCTCGTTCGCCATCGAGGAGGCGCACGAGCGCGGGCTCGAGCTGCACGCCTGGTTCAATCCCTACCGGGCGCGCCACCCGTCGGCGCGCGCCGGGATCTCGCCGGACCACATCAGCCGGACCCGCCCCGAGCTCGTCCGGGAGTACGGCCGCCACCTGTGGCTGGATCCGGGCGAGCCGGAGGTGCGGGAGCACTCGCTGCGGGTGATCCTGGACGTGGTGCGCCGCTACGACGTCGACGGGGTCCACATCGACGACTACTTCTACCCGTACCGCGAGCGGGATTCGACGGGCGCGGTGATCGAGTTCCCGGACGACGCGAGCTGGAGCCGCTACGTCGACTCGGGCGGCACGCTCTCGCGCGGCGACTGGCGGCGCCGCAACGTGGACCGCCTCGTGGAACGGCTGTACCGGGAGGTCAAGGCGGAGAAGCCGTGGGTGCGGTTCGGGGTGAGCCCCATCGGCATCTGGCGGCCGGGCCACCCGGTGGACGCGTGCTGCTTCGACGCGTACGAGCAGATCTACGCGGATGCCCGGAAATGGCTGGAGGAGGGGTGGCTCGACTACTTCGTGCCGCAGCTCTACCGGCCCATCGCGGACACGCTGATCAGCTACCCGCTGCTGCTGGGGTGGTGGGGCGAGCAGAACGCGGAGGGGCGGCATCTGTGGACGGGGATGAGCCCGGCCCGGGTCCGCCAGCCCGGTGAGGTCGACGGCTGGGACGCCGAGGAGATCGTCCGGCAGATCCTGGTGGCCCGGGGGCACCCCGCCGCCACGGGGCACGTCCATTTCAGCGCCCGGTCGCTCATGCGGAACCCGCGCCTCGGCGACCTGCTCCTCGGCCGGGCCTACCGCCGGCGGGCGCTGCCCCCGGCGGCCCGCTGGCTCGACGACTCGCCGCCGCCGCGGCCCCGGGCGTCCCTCGGGCCGGATGCCGACCCCGGCACCGTGGCGGTCCGCCTGGAGCCGGCGGGGAGCGACCCGACCCGGTGGTGGGTCGTGCGGTCACGGTACGGAGAGGAGTGGACCGTGGACGTGGTCCCGGGCAGCCGCGAGGTCGTGACGGTGCCCGCCGTGGCGGGAGGGGGCGCGCTGGCCGAGATCGCCGTGTCCGCCGTGGACCGGGTCGGGAACGAGGGGTCGGCGGCTCGCCTGGCCACGCCGACGCCGACCGCGGCCACGGGGCCCGGTCGGGATGCCACGCCGGTGACGCCGCTGTCGGGGCCGGAGGCCTGGGTCGAGGGCACGCTGGCCGGGCTCACGCTGCGGGAGAAGGTCGGCCAGCTCATGGTGCCGTGGATGGGCGGCGACTACCTGCCGCTCGAAGGGGAGGCCTACGACCGGCTCCGGAGCTGGGTGGTCGACCACGGGATCGGGGGGATCACCGTGTCCATCGGCTCGCCGCTGGCCGTGGCCGCGAAGCTGAACGCGCTCCAGGAGCTGGCCCGGGTGCCGCTCCTCGTGTCCGCCAACATGGAGCACGGCCCGGGGCAGCGGCTGACCGGCGGGACGGCGCTGCCCTACGGGCTCGAGCTGGGCGGCGGGACCGAGTTCCCGCCGGTGATGGCGCTGGGCGCCGCCGGCGACACGGCTCTGGCCTACGCCATGGGCCGGATCACCGCGCTGGAAGCCCGGGCCGTCGGCATCCACATGATCTACGCGCCCGTCGTCGACGTGAACGTGGACCCGGGCAACCCGATCATCAACACGCGCAGCTACGGCGAGGACCCCGGCACCGTGGCCCGGCTCGGGGCCGCCCACGTCCGGGGGCTGCAGGACCACGGGGTCATCGCCACGGCCAAGCACTTCCCCGGCCACGGCGACACCGACACGGACTCCCACATCGCGCTGCCGGTCATCCCCCACGACCGGGCGCGGGCCGACTCCGTCGAGCTGGTGCCCTTCCGGGCCGCCATCGACGCCGGTGTCGGCGGCGTCATGAGCGCCCACATCGCCTTCCCATCGCTTACCGGGGACTCGGTCCCGGCCACGCTCCACCCGCGGCTGCTCGCCGGGCTGCTCCAGGACGAGCTCGGGTTCGACGGGCTGGTCGTCACCGACGCCCTCAACATGGGCGGCATCGTGACCCGCTACGGCGGGGCCGAGGCCGTGGTCCGCGCGCTCCGGGCCGGCGCCGACATCCTGCTCCTGCCCACGGATCTGGCCTCCGCCATCGACGCCGTCGTGGCCGCCGTGCGCTCCGGCGAGCTCACCGAGGAGCGGATCGACCGCTCCGTCCGGAAGATCCTCCGGGCCAAGGCCGACCTGGGGCTGCACCGGGAGCGCACGGTGGAGGTCGCCCGTGTCCCCGGCGTGGTGGGGGTCGAAGCGCACCGTGCGGTCGCCCGCGAGGTCGCGGAGCGGTCCATCACGCTGGCCCGGGACCGGGACGGTCTGGTCCCCGTGTCGCAGGGTGACAGCCGCCGGGTCCTGGCTATCGTCTACGCCGACGACCCCGATCCGTTCGCCGGCGCGGCGTTCCTGCGAGGCCTCGAGGCGCGGTTCCCCCGGCTCGAGACCGCCCGCCTCGACGCGGACGCCCGCGCCGCGGACCTGGACACGCTCCTCGCCGCGGCGGACAGCGCCGACCTGGTGGTCTTCGCCCCGTTCGTCCGCGTACTGGCGTGGAAGGGGGAGGTGGGGATGGCCGGACCGGTCACCGGGCTCGTCCGCCGGTTGGCCGACCGCCGGCCGACCGCCGTCGTTTCGTTCGGGAACCCCTACGTCCTCACGGCGCTGCCGGAGGTCGGGACCTACCTGCTGGCGTGGGGGCCGGAGGCCATCCTCCAGGAAACGGCCGTCCGGGCGCTGGCCGGCGAGATCCCGATCCGGGGTCGGCTCCCCATCTCGATCCCGCCCGACCTGACGGCGGGGGAGGGGGAGACGACCGGCGAGCCGGCGTCCCCGCGCCGCTGAGGCGGGCCGGCGTCCCCGCGCCGCTGAGCCCCCGGGGCCGGCTCGCCGGCGCGCCCGTAAGGTTTCGGCGCCGAGTGGCATCAGGAAGATGAGAGGGACCGCGCTCGCCGGACGGCGAGCCCCTCCCCTTCCGCCCGCCGCCCGCAGAGCGGAGAGCCCGCCCACGGAGCGGAGGGCGAACCCTCCACGGAGAGGTCGAGATGAGAGCCTGGCCGCTTCTACTCATCGGTCTCGTCGTCCCCACCCTGGCAGCAGGCCAGTCCCCGAGCTTCACCGGCACGACCGCGGACGTCGTGGGATGGAATTTCGCGGGTGGTTTCAGCGCCATCTCCGCCGACCGGCAGGAGCGGATCGTCCGGGTCCTGGAGGACCTGGACGCCGAGGTGATCGCGGCCGTCGAGGTCAGGCCGGACGATGTGATCCACGACATCGCCGCGGCGCTCACGGGACGCGGCACGTGCCACCACGCCGCGATCCTGGACCAGTCGGCGAACATGAACGTCGGCCTGCTCTTCAAGTGCGGCGTGGAGGTGACGAACCCGCGGCTCGTGCCGGGCTCCGACGATGGCAACCCGTTCCTCCGCAAGGCGCTGGCGGCCGATGTGCGCATCGGCGAGTTCGATTTCCTCCTGGTCGCGGTGCATATGAAGTCGGACCGGGACTCCGTCTCGCGCGCCACCCGGGACCGCCAGGCGGCGCATATCGCGACGTTCATCGCGGGCGAGGTCGCCGACGGGGAGCGGGACGTCCTCGTGGTCGGGGACTACAACATGATCCCGGGGGACGACGCGTCGAACTTCCAGGAGCTCGACCCCGACGGGTTCCTGCGCTTCGTCTCGTCCGAGGACCTGGTCGGGCAGTCCTCCCATCTCACTTCATCGGCAGACTGCGCGGGCAACCTCCTCGACGGCTTCGCCATCGCGGAGCAGCACACCGGCGAGTACATCGAGGCCAGCCTCCGGATCGTCCCCGCGCACCTGGAGCGCGGCGCGAGCCTGTGCGAGTTCCGCACCGCGGTGTCCGATCACCTGCCTCTCCTCGCCCGGTTCCGCGTGGTCGAGGATGACGACGTCGCCGGCCCCACCGACGTCGCCGGCGTGCGCATCATCGCCCTGCTGCCCAATCCCGACGGGAGCGACGGCGGCTCCGAGCAGGTGACGCTGCGCAACGCCGGGACGGCCGAGGTGAGCCTCGAGGGGTGGCGGATCGCAGACGACGATGGCAACGACGTCCTCCTCACCGGCTCCATCGGCGCCGGCGCGACGCGCCTGATCACGCTGGACCACCCCGCCATGCTGAACAACGATGGCGACGCCGTCCGGCTGGAGTCTCCGGCGCTCCAGGTGCAGGACTCGGTTACCTACAGCGGGACGGCCGCGAGCGGGCACACGCTCCAGTGCGGGACGGACGGGGTCTGCCAGTAGGGACGACACCGGGCGGGACCGTCGGCTCGAGGCGTGACACGGAGCCTCGGAGAGAAGGCGGCGTCGGAGGCGGCCCCATACGGTCGGGTCGTGGCCGGCAGACCGACCGGGACGGAGCCGAGCGAGGGTGGGCGGGCCCCGACCACCCGGCCCGACTCCTTGCCACGAAGGGCACGAAGGGNNCGGCCGCTCGGCGTGGACGGGCCCGCCCGCGCCACTGCGCGCTCGGAGGCCCCGCCGATCGCTCACGGCGCCCCTGGGGCCTCGGCCGCCGCCGGAGCCGCCGCGCGGGCATCCACCACCACCGCCGCGGCCATGTGGCCGACCTGGTTGGTGCCGGAGCGGAACATATCGGGGATGCGGTCGATCCCGAGCAGGAGCGCCAACCCTTCCGCGGGGACGCCGGCGGCGGCGAGGGCCGGGGCGAGGGTGAAGATGCTGGCGCTGGGGATCGGCGCCACGGTCATGGACGCGAAGAACACGGCCACGTAGGCCGCCACCGCCGCCGGCGCGGTGAGGGGTACGCCGTACAGGTGGGCCAGGAAGACGACGGCGGCGCCCTGGAAGAGGGCGCTCCCCGCCCGGTTGATGGACGCGGCGAGGGAGAGGACCAGGCTCGAGGTCGCCGGCCGCAGCCCCAGCTCCTCCTCCGCCGACTCCATGAGGACGGGGAGGGCCGCCATGGAGCTGGTCGCGCCGAACCCGACCATGGCCCCGGCGGCCGTGCCCCGGATGAACCGGCCCGGCGCCATGCGGCCGGCCAGCACGACGGCGGGCATGTACCCGACCGCCAGGAGGACCGCGAGCCCCGCGATGACGGCCCCGACGAACACCGCCAGGCTTCCCAGGAGCGCCGGCCCGGTCCCGGCGGTGAGGGAGGCGGCCAGGGCGAAGATCCCGAGCGGCGCGGTCCACAGCACCCAGTGGACGAGACGGATGAGGGTCGCGCTCAGCGCCTCCGCCAGGTCCAGGAGCGGTCGGCGGCGGGCCTCCGGGAGCGACGCCGCCGCGGCGCCCAAGAGGATGGTGAAGACGAGGAGCGGGAGGAGCTGCCCCTCGGCCGCCGCCGCGATGGGGTTCACCGGCACCAGCGAAACCAGGAGCTCGACCAGCCCCGGCGCCTCCGGGACCGCGGCCATGTCGGCGGCCGGGGGCGCGGTCTCGGGAGCGAGGGGGATCGCCCCGGCCATGACCCCCATGCCGAGGGCGATCCCGAGCAGCGCCGTGCCCCAGAAGAAGAGGACGGCCAGCCCGCCCATCCGTCCCAGCCGCCGGGGATCCCCCAGACGGGCCACCCCCTCGAAGACCGTGGCCGCCACCAGCGGGATCACCACCATGCGGATGGCCCGCACGAAGAGCTCGCCCAGGGGCGCCACGCCCGCGGCCGTGGCCTGGAGCACTCCCGCCTCCGTGTAGGCCGCGGCCAGCCCCAGGGCCAGCCCCACCACCAGTCCGATCCCGATGGCGGCGTTGTTCACCCCCCGCGGCGGGGACGGGCCGCCGGGGCCGGCGGGCGGGTCGCCCGGGGACGTCGCGGGCGGGGTCGGCGGATCCGGCGGGGTGGGCTGGGGCGTCACCTGGCTCCGGGTGTTCGGCCGGCGTCGTGAGCCAGGAGCCGGGGACCGCTTCCGATCCCCGCTCCTGGATGGGGCGCAGCCAGAAGTCTGGCCCCGCCGCGTTTCGGGAGTCGTGGGGTGTTGTGACGAGCAGCGCCAAGTTGTAACGGCGGACCAACGACCGCAACAGCGCAGCTACGCTCCAGCTCACCGTGGTGGCCCCTCGCAAGCGGTGCCGGAGGGACTCGAACCCCCACCCAGCGAAGAGAACAGGCCGCTCCAGTGGCGTTTCCCGGGCGGGTCCGGCGTACCCCTGTCCGGTCTACAGGGGGTGCGTGTCGCCCGCTCGTCTGAGCACCGGTGGAGGCCAGCCGCGGAGGAAGGCAAATGGCTGCTGGGAAGGTCTTCTCTACCCCTGGCGCACCGCGATGACGGCCAATCGCTCCCGGGCGGCCTCCACCCGGTGCTGGAGGGGGGGATCGGCACCCTGCCAGAGCTCGGTGAACCGGCCGTAGTACCGGGCCGCGGCCTCCGTGTCGCCGGCTTCTTCACACAGCTCCGCCAGCGTCTCCAGGGCCGGCGCCAGGAGATGGGAGTCCGGCCCCAGGCCGCGGAAGAGCCACCGCACGTCCAGGTACCGCTCCAGCACGGCACGGGCCGAGTCGGGCATGCCCGCCTGGCGGTAGGCGAGACCCAGCTGGGCGAGCCCGCAGGTGGGGCACTGCCACTCGGCCTGCTCGAACGCGTCGATGGCGTCCCGTGGACGGTCGGCGTCCAGGGCCAGCCAGCCCCGTGTCACCGCCGATTCCCGGGGGCGGACGCGTCCCGACGCCGTGCTGTCCCAGGCCGCCAGGAGGGCGGCCGCCTCCGCCGTGTCCCCCAGAGAGGCCCGGACCTCGGCCACCTGGAGGTATGGCCGGCTGTCGGCGTCGAGGCTGGCAAGGGGGATCTCCATCAGCCCGCGCTCGAGCCGTGCCCGGGCGGCGGCCGGGTCCCGGGCGACCCTTGCCAGTGCGAGCGCCGCCCGGGTCGTTACCCACAGCTGCTCCGGGCGCAGCCCCAACCGGCGGCCGAGCTCCTCGACCTCGTCGTACGCCTCGAGCGCCTCGGCCACTCGCCCCTGGATCTCCAGGATGTAGGCCCGCATCAGAAGGGTGCGTCCCCGGATCAGGGGATCGTCGCCGGAGCGGCTGATGATGGTATCCGTCCAGGCCAGCGCTTCAGCGTACTCCCCATCGGCGGCGGGCCGGGCCACCCACGTGATGAAGGTGGTGGGGCTCTCCGGGAAGCTGTCCTGGACCTCGGCCAGCACCGTCTGGAACTCGTCCAGCCGTGCCAGACCGTAGAGCGCCGTGAGGAGGTTGGCNNGCCGGCTCCCAGTCCCCTCGCTGGTTCAGGAGGTTGGCCATGTTGTTCCAGGCGATCTCGTCGCCATAGCGCTCGGCCACGGCCCGAAAAGCCGTCAGGGCCGAGTCGATGTTCGCCGTGATCTGGCCGTGGTAGGTCCCGATGGCCAGCCCCCTCTCCCGGTCCGGCAGCCGGTCCGCCAGCTCGTAGGCCCGGCGGAGCGCCTCGTCCCTGCGGCCCGGGTTCACACCCAGGTTTCTATACTCGACCCCGATCTTCCGCCAGGCCATGGCGAAATCCGGATCGAGCCGCACGGCGTCCTCGTAGGCCGCCACGGTCTCGAGGCTCCGGCCCCCGCTCCGGGCCAGCCCCGCCCCCTCGGCGTACCGGCGCAGGGCCTCCAGCGATGACGTGGTGTACGCGGCCAGCGGCGTGCCCGACCGGACGGACCGCAGCGACTCCCCGATCTTGCCCCGCACGGACGCCGACAGCGCGTCGATGGCGTCAATGAGCTCCGTGGAGTCCCGGGCCGTCTCCCGGAACGACGCCAGCACCGCCCCGTCGTCGGCCGCCACCACCTCCGCCGTCAGCACGTAGCTGGCGGCCAGCGGCGCCACCTCGCCGGTGATGATCGCCCCGAGCCCCTCCCGGATCGCCAGCTCCCGGGCCGTGGCCCGATCCAGCAGGATATCGGGCTCGCGACGCATGCGTCGCAGGGCATCGGTCACCCGGTCCGTGGGGACGATCCGCACGACTGGCGACGCCGACAGGTCCACCCGCACGGCCTCCGTGACCACACGGGCCACCTCTGGCGGCCCGGCGAAGTCCGCCAGCACGACGGGCCGGTCGGCCTCCAGGGCTCCGCTGGAGAGCAGGGTCGCCGCAGGCCCGATCCCCGCCGCGCGCATGCCCAGGAACCCGGCGGCGGCCAGGCCGAGGAGCGCGAAGGCCAGCACACCGGCGGCGATGGACCGCTTCCAGGTCAAGAACCGGTGCGGACCGGGCTCGGCGGCCGACCTCGGTGGCGCTTCCGGCTCCGCCCCCGTGGCAGGTGGACGATCTCCCCGCGCCGACGCCTCACCACTCGCTGGCAGCCCTTCCTGAACCATGGCTGTAGCGACCACGATGGGGAGTCCGATGATGAAGAGGATCAGGGCCGCGGGCGGCACCCATTCCGGGAGCCCGAGACCTTCCGTGAGGGAGAGGACCACTTCGTACCCGAGCCACGCCCCCACCACGTAGACGCCCAGCACCTGCCAGATGGAGCGGCGATGGATTTCGGTGATGAGCTGGCGGAGCTTGTTCATCGCTGTGCGCTGGGGGATGCGAAGCGATCAGCCCCAAATATGCGCCGCGGTCGGGTCCGGCACCAGATGGGCGAGGTGTGGCGAGCCGATGGCCCAGATGGGTTAGCGCCTCGTCTTGCCGGGAACGGGCCGACTGACAGACCGTCGGCCAGCAGGACAGGACGGGACAGGACGTCTGCGGGGATTTTGCGGGAGGATGTGCGACGGCCGACCGACCCGCTCGGGTCTACCGTTCGTTTTGGCGCCGTTGCTGGACTACGGAGGCGGAGGGACTCGAACCCCCAAGGGCTTGCGCCCGCCGCATTTCGAGTGCGGTGCCTTACCAATTAGGGCTACGCCTCCCGGTCGGCCGGGCGCGGTCCGGGACCGGCTCCGACCGAGCGAAAAAAGCTAGTCGCGTATGGGGCCCGATTCAACCCCTTGCGTGGAAGACGCGGAGGTGGTGACGAGGAGGGCGCCCCCGGTGTGGCCGGTCCCGTAGCGGGTCGTGGCGTCAGCGCCGTTGAGGTAGCGGATGCTGATGACCTGGGAGGCGCGGATCCCCTTCAGCTCGTCCACGCCGCCGTAGCGCACGTCGTCCACATAGACGACGGGCAGCGCCTGCGTATCGTCCCTGACGTTCACTCGCCCGCGTCGCAGGAACTCGGGGCGGAGGCGCTGGACGGCGTCGAAGGCCGTGGCCGCCTGGATCGACTGGATCTCCTCGGCGGTGATCACGTTTCTCGAGCGGCTGGATCGAGGCCCCTCGGTCGTTGCGCAGGCGACGGACCAGAGGAACGGGAGGGCGATAAGCGCCGCGACGAAGGTTGGACGCACGGTGCACTCCGGGAAAGGTATGGGAAGCCACGTTCCCTGCTGAATCTTCCGGTTGCCGGCGGGGGATGCAACAGAGTCGTGGGGCACGGTTGCGTCCGGCGGGGCAGGCCGCGACCATTCCCTCCATGCGGAAGAAGCTGCCGGTCATCGGCGGGTCGTTCCTGGGGTTCTGGCTCGTCGCGATCATGGGGTTCGCGGTGGTCCAGCCGGTGAAGGTGGTGCCGCGGCTGGGGCTCGCCCCGGGGTACGCGTTGGTGGACCAGCGGGGCGAGCGGCTGACAAGTGAGACCCTGCGGGGGACGGTGGCCGTCTACACGTTCGGCTACACCCACTGCGGGACGGGGTGCTACCCCTCGGACTCCATCTTCCGGGCGGTGCAGGACCGGCTGGCGGAGGCCGACCTGGGCGGGGTGCCGGTCCGGCTGGTGACGATCTCGTTCGACCCGGCGCGGGACACGCCGGCGGTGCTGGACTCGGTGGCCCGGACGGTGGGCGCGGACCCGTCGGTGTGGACGTTCGCGACGGGGGAGCCAACGGCGCTGAAAACGCTGATCGGGACGGGGTTCGAGATCTACTACGGCCCGGCGGAAGGCGGCGGGTTCGAGTACCGGCCGGGGATCATGATCGTGGACGGGAACGGGATCCTGCGCCGGGAATACCGCTGGGGGATCCCGTCGCCGGACGGGCTGTTGAAGGACCTGCGCCTGATCGCGCGGGAAGCGCGGGCCGCTACGGGCGCCGCGAGGCTGGCGTACGAGGCCGCGCACGTGTTCGCCTGCTACTCGAAATGAGATGATGAAGAAGCTCCTGATCTTCGCCGCGGGTGTCGCCATCGTCCCGGTCGTGCTGGTGGTGGCGTCCGCGCTGAGCGAGCCCGTGGAGTACCACGGGACCCACCTGTCGCCGGCAATGCCGGCGGCGGACTTCACGCTGCGATCGGCGGACGGGCCGGTGAGCCCGTCCGACTTCGAGGGGAAGGCGGTGCCGCTGTTCTTCGGCTACACGTCCTGCCCGGACGTCTGTCCCACGACGCTGCTCCGCCTGAGCGCGGCGCTGGAGGCGTTCGAGGAGCGGGGTGGGGATCCCGACGATGTGCAGGTGGTGTTCGTGAGCGTGGACCCGGAGCGGGACTCGCCGGAGCGGGCGTCGGAGTACGCCCGGGCGGTGGACCCGTCGTTCGTGGGGGTCTCGGGCACGCCGGAGGAGATCGCGGACGTGGCGGCGAAGTACGGAATCTACTACGCGAAGGCCGAGGGCTCGGAGGCCACCGGGTACCTGGTGGACCACACGGCCACGATCACGGTGCTGGACGAGGACGGGGAGGTTGCGCTGCTCTGGTCGCCGACGGTGACGGCGGAGCAGATGGCCGAGGACCTGGATTCTCTGCTGGGAGGCTGACGTGCGGGTGCGAACGGGGGTCGGACGGGGCGCGGGGCTGGCGCTGGTCGTGGCGCTGGCGGCATGCCAGGGGGACGTGCCCGAGGCCTCGGAGGTGGGCGAGATCGGCGCGGAGGAGGGCGCCGCGGCGGCGGGCTTCGCCGCCGTCGGGCCGTGGGTGCGGACGGCCGTGGTGCCGGAAGGCGCCGGGGAGCCGGGCGCGCCGCCGGTCAACAGCGCCGCCTACCTGGTGATCCGCAACCCGGGCCCGGAGGCCGACGCGCTGGTGGCGGTGGAGACGGCGGCCGCGGACACGGCGGAGCTGCACAGCGTGTCCATGACCGAGGGGGTCATGCGCATGCGGCCGGTGGACTCGGTGGCGGTGGCCGCCGGCGGCGAGGCGGTCCTGGAGCCGGGCGGTTTCCACGTCATGCTGATCGGGCTCCGGGCGGCGCTGGCCGAGGGCGACACGGTCCCGCTGACGCTCCGGTTCCGGAGCGGGCGGACGCTGGAGGTGATGGCGCCCGTACGCCGGTCGCCGCCGGAGTAGGCCGGACCCTTCAGCCCTCGACGCGCTCGACCAGCGACCGGGCGGCCCGGACGGCCTCCCGGACGACCTCCGCTTCGTCGGCGACCTCCAGGGCGCGATCGTGCATGAGGACGCGGCCGTCGCAGATGGTGGTGTGGACGGCCCGGCCGCTGGCGGCGTAGACCAGGTCGCTGATGGGGTCGTGGGCCGGCTGCGTGGACGGGTCGGACAGGTCGACCAGGACCAGGTCGGCGGGCTGGCCCGCCTCGATGCGGCCGCTGCCCAGCCGGAACGCCTCCGCCGGCGCGGTGGTGGCCAGCGCCAGCGCCTCATGGGCGGGCAGGGCCGTGGCGTCGCCGGCCCGGTGCTTCTGGACCAGCGCCGCGATCTTCATCTCCTCGAGCAGGTCCAGGTTGTTGTTGGAGCCGGCGCCATCGGTCCCGAGCACGACCCGGACGCCGGCGGCCTTCGCGGCGTCGTAGTCGAAGATCCCGCCGATGGCCAGCTTCAGGTTGGCGGTGGGGTTGGTGACGATGGTGGCGCCGGCCTCCCCGAGCAGCGCCATCTCCGCGGCGTCCAGGTAGACGCCGTGGGCGGCGATCAGGTTCGGTCCCAGGAGCCCGACCCGCTCCAGCAGCCGGGCGGGGCGGACGCCGTGGGCGGCCACGCACTGCTCCACCTCGTCCCGGGTCTCCGAGAGGTGGATGTGCAGCAGCAGGTCGTGGTCCCGGGCCAGGCCGCCGAGCCACTCCAGGTTGTCCGGCGAGACCGTGTAGATGGCGTGGGGCGCCAGCGCGACCTGCATCCGTGGGCCCAGCGCGTCGCGCTCCTCGACCCGGCGCAGCACGTCCTCCCGCCAGCGCCGGGCCGTGTCGTCGTTGCCGTGGTCGATGAAGACGGAGCCGATGTGGGCCCGGAGCCCGAGCTCGTCCACGGCCCGGGCCACGGCGTCGGCGTGCCAGTACATGTCGTTGAAGTAGGTGGTCCCGGAGCGGATCATCTCCACCAGGGCGAGGCGCGTCCCGTGGTAGACGTCGTCCGCGGTCATCCGCTCCTCGGCCGGCCAGATATGCGTGCGGAGCCACTCCATGAGCGGGAGGTCGTCGCCCCACCCCCGGAAGAGGGTCATGGCGGCGTGGGTGTGGCCGTTGCGCAGGGAGGGGAAGGCGTGGAGCCCGGCGGCCTCGATCACCCGGTCGGCTTCGGCCGGCGCCGCCGGGTCGTGGGGCTCGACGCCGGCGATCACGCCGTCGCGGATCCGGATGTCGGCCCGCCGGCCGTCGAGGAGTGCGTTGCGGAGGAGCAGCATCAGGAGCCCGCGCTCTCCGGGGCGGTGTCGGCGTGGGGGGCGAGGTGGATGAGCTCGTCGAGGATGGCCCGGGCCCGGGCCCGGTTCTTCTCGAGCCGCTCCTCGTACTTGTCCAGCGTGAGCGTCTCCTCGCCGATCCCGTTGGCGTAGTTGTCCACCAGGCCCAGGACGGCGTAGCGGAGGCCCGCTTCCTGGAACAGCGTCGCCTCGGACGCCGCGGTCATCCCCACCACGTCGGCGTAGTCCGCCAGCATCCGGATCTCGGCCCGGGTCTCGAAGCGGGGCCCCCGGGTCTCGGCGTACACGCCGCCGTCATGGACGTGGCCGAGGGTCTCCCGGGCGGCGGCCAGGAGGATCGCCCGGAGCGACGGGTCCAGGCCGGGAATGATGTGGAGCCGCTCGTCGTCCGCGGCCAGCGTGGGGGGCGGGGCCAGCGAGAGGTAGTCCTCCGGGACGACGACCGTCCCGGGCTCGAGGGCGGGGTCCAGCGCGCCGAGGGAGCAGAGCCCGACCGCGGCGTCCACGCCGAGCTCGACGAGGGCCAGGGCGTGGGCGTGATGCCGCACCCGGTGCGGTGGGCGGTAGCCCTCCTCGCCGTGACGGCGGAGGAAGACGAAGCCGTCGCCCACGTGCGCGACTACGTCGCCCCGCGCCGTCGACACCCGCTCCTCCTCCGTGCCGCCGGGGGGCAGGCCCCGGAGGAACGCGCTCCCTCCCACGATGCCGAGTGTGTCCATGCCATCCGTTCCCGACGACCGGCCTTGTGCCGGGCACCGGCGCCGGCTCATGTTCGCGGGACCAATGCAGCCCGCGTCGCACCTTGGAGTCGAGGCCCCGTGAACGTCGACGGCCGTCCGTATCGCAGCATCTGGCTCGACGACTCCGGCGCCGTCCGGATCATCGACCAGCGCCGGCTGCCGCACGCCTTCGAGACCCCGCGCCTCGACGACCTGGCGGCGGCGGCCTCCGCCATCGCCGAGATGCGGGTCCGCGGCGCCCCCCTCATCGGGGTGACCGCCGCGTACGGCCTGGCGCTGGCCCTCCGCGACGACCCGTCGGACGCCGGCCTCGAGGCCGCCCGCGCCACCCTCCTTGCCACCCGCCCCACGGCCGTGAACCTCCGCTGGGCCCTGGACCGGGTCACGGACGTCGTGGCCGGGCAGCCGACCGGCCGGCGGGCGGAGACCGCCCGGCGGGCCGCGTCCGCCATGGCCGAGGAGGACGTCGCCCGCAACCGGAGGATCGGCGAGCACGGCCTGAAGCTGATCCGGGCGGTGGCCGCACGCAAGCGGGAGGGGCCCGTCCGGGTCCTGACCCACTGCAACGCCGGCTGGCTCGCGACCGTGGACTGGGGCACGGCGACGGCGCCGATCTACCGGGCCCACGACGAGGGGACGCCGGTCCACGTGTGGGTGGACGAGACGCGGCCCCGGAACCAGGGCGCGAGCCTCACGGCCTGGGAGCTGGGGCAGCACGGCGTCCCGCACACGGTCATCGCCGACAACGCCGGGGGTCACCTGATGCGGGAAGGCCGCGTGGACCTCTGCCTGGTGGGGACGGACCGCACGACGGCCGCGGGGGACGTCGCCAACAAGATCGGGACGTACCTGAAGGCGCTGGCCGCCCGGGACAACGGGATCCCGTTCTACGTGGCCGCGCCCAGCGCGTCCATCGACTGGACGCTGGCGGACGGTGCGGACATCCCCATCGAGGAACGGTCGGGCGACGAGGTCGCGACGGTCACCGGGCGGACGGCGGACGGTCGGGTCGAGACGGTGGCCGTCGTGCCCATCGGGTCGCCGGTGGCGAATCCCGCGTTCGACGTGACCCCGGCCCGCCTGGTGACGGCGCTGATCACGGAGTGGGGCGTGGTGGAGGCCAGCCGCGGCGGGCTGGCCCCGATCCGGGAGCGGGCCCGGGCCGCCGGGCCCCCGGTGGACGCGGGCCGATCGGGATGAGGTACGAGGACCTGCGGGCGGAGATCGTCGAGGGGGCCCGGGCCATGACCGCCCGGGGGCTCACCCGGGGCACGTCGGGCAACCTGAGCGCGCGGGTGCCGGACGGGATGCTGCTGACCCCGTCCGCGGTGCCCGCCGCCGAGCTGTCGATGGGGGACATCCTGCACCTCGACGAGGAGGGCCGGGTCCTGGAAGGGGACGGGAGGCCGTCCACGGAGTGGCGGCTCCACGGCGACGTGCTCCGGTCGCGCCCGGAGGTCGGAGCGGTTCTGCACGCCCACCCGCCCTTCTGCACCACCCTGGCGTGCCTGCGGCGAGAGATCCCCGCGTTCCACTACATGGTGGCCGTGGCCGGCGGCGACTCGATCCGCTGCGCGCCCTATGCCACCTTCGGCACCCGGGAGCTGGCGGAGCTGGCCGTGGCCTCCCTCGAGGGTCGGCTCGCCTGTCTGCTGGCCAATCACGGGATGCTGGCGTTGGGCGATTCTCCGCTTCATGCGCTGGAGCGGGCCGTCGAGGTCGAGGCGCTGGCCGGCATGTACTGGCGCGCGCTCCAGGTGGGGGAGCCCGCGCTTCTCTCCGCCGAGGAGATGGCCGCGGTGCACGAGGCCTTTGCCGACTACCGGCGCCGCTAGCGGGCCGCCGATCGGAAGCCGTCGACTCCGCGGGCCGGGGCGCGGCCCCGACGACCGGTACCCGTCGCGGCTACCGGAGCGGCCGGCCTTCCCGGTCGAGGGACAGGACCCAGCCCCGGTCGAGGTCGGCGGCGCCGACGTTGATCTCGCGCGCGCCCAGCCGCAGCCGGACGCGCGTGGTGTGGGAGGGCAGCCGGAGCTCGAAGTCCCCGCCCACGCCCGCGGTGAGGCGCAGTCCCGTGGCGGAAACCACCGGCTCGACCCCGCCCGTCGCGCGGAGCACCGCCTCCGGGCCGGGCACCCGCCCCAGGCGTAGCGTTGCCTCGGCCGCGTCGTCCAGGGTCACGATGAACGGACCGGCGTCGGGGATGAACCGGAGGACCTGGGGATCGACCGGCGTCGGGGCGCCTTCCGGTGCCGCGGCGTCGCCGGAAGCCAGCAGCGGCGTGACCCGGTCCACCACCCACGCCCGGACCGGCGGGACGGCGGCGAGGGCACCGGCGAACAGGAGGAGGATGGCGGCCGCGCGTAGCCACGGCGCGCCGAAGCGAGCGCCCCGGCCGATGTCGCCGGCTCCGGCCGCGACCCGGGCCCGTCGGTCGGCTCCGCGGAAGCGTCCCGCGTCCCGCGCGGGCCGGTCGACGCCCACGGCCCCCACCGCGCCCGGGTCCCGGACCGGCTGGACCGCTGGCCCTGGCCGACGGCCGTCCCCCTCGAAGTCGGCGCGGGCGAGCCAGTCCCGGACCAGGCCGGACTCCGAGCGGAGCGTGCGGAGCTCCCGGGTGCACCGCTCACAGCCGGCCAGGTGCCGGCTCCAGCCGTCGCGCTCGGCCCCGGACCCCTCCCCGTCCAGGTACCGCACGACCTCGCCGTCCGTCAGGTGCCTCACGCCATCGAGCTCCGTCATGATCCGTCCTCCATCTCCAGCCGGCCGGCCGCCTTGTGGATGGCCCGACGCAGCAGTGTCCCGATCGACCCCGTGGTCGTGCCCAGCGCCTCGGCGATCTCCCGGTGCTTGAATCCTTCCTCCCGCATCAGCAGCGCCTGCCGCTCCTTGGGCGACAGAGCGGTGAGCGCCTCGCCCACCAGCCGCCTGGCCGTCTCCCGATCGACCATCCCGTCCGGCGACCGCGGCGGGTCGCCGTGGGCCCGGGCCGCCCGCCCCTCGTGGGCCAGGACCTGGTGCCGCTTCCTCTTTCGGGCCGAGTCCCGGACCACGTTCGTCGCGACCCGGAAGAGCCACGGCCGGGGCTCGTCCGGCGGCGGGCGCTGCTCCAGCAGCCGGACGAACGCCTCCTGCGCGGCGTCCTCCGCCGCGTCCGTGTCTCCGGTCAGCCGCGCCAGGTACCGGTACAGCGGCTCGTGGTGACGATCGAAGATCGCCCGGGCCGCGGCGTCGTGGCCGCCCGTCTCAGTGGCGAACACGGACCCCGATGACCGGCAGGCGCGGCACGCCCTGCTCGTACCTGTTCCGGATCTCGTCTATGCTGCATCCCACTGCGAGACAGCCCGACCCGTCCCCGATGTAGACGGTGGCGTTCTCGCGGCCCAACACGTTGCGGACCTGGCCGTAGACGCCGATCTCCAGCTCACCGAGCCGGGCCGTCCAGTCCACCAGCAGGTCCAGGCTCGCGAAGGTCGGTGCCCGGGCGGCGTGGGGCTCGCCGGCCCAGGGCAGGCTGTCGGCGTCGCAGCCGGGCTCGAGGGCGCACTCGTCCGGGTCGGAGATCGCCCGGGTGAACGGCACGCCGGTGGCCGCCGTGAAGGCCGCGCCCACGCGGAGCTCGCCCACCGGTCGGACCATGGCCGTGGTGTTGAAGACGTGGGTGCGGTCCGCGGAGGACGGGAACTCGAGCCCCGCGGCCGTGGACCGGGACCGGCTCAGGCTGTACGCGAGCGACCCGGTGATGGGCCCTGTCAGCTGCCGCACCCCGACCTCGACCCCGTACGCCAGGTTCCGCCCATCGACCCGGATGGTGTGATCCTCGATGGGTCCCGGCGTGGGGTCGGGCAGCGCGATCCCATCGACCAGCCGGCCGAAGGCGTTCACCGTGACGATCCGGCCCGGGGCCAGCATCGTCTCGACACCGGCGGTCACCAGGTCCGACCGCAGCGCCGGGATGCCCGGGCCCGCCAGCACCCAGGCGTCGGTGGATACCAGGCTCGCCAGCTGGACGCCCGCCGGGGCGACGGTCTGGGCGTACTGGTAGACCCGGGCGACGCCCGCGGAGAGCGCGACCTCACGGATGGGCATGTAGCGCAGGGCAAGGCGGGGCGAGAGGCGAACCGCGCTGCCGGCGACCGGCTCTCCGGTCTCCAGCCGGAGCCCGGCGCGGGCGGAGACGGCCTCGCTCAACGCCAGGCTCCGTTCCCCCCAGACCGTCACCACCGGGAGCGTCCCCGTCCACTCCGTCCGGAGGGTGTCGAGCCGGGTCGGCCCGTCCGCCTGGGTCAGCGCATCGGCCGGACGGGGCACCGGGAGCGGCATCGGGCCGTCGTACTTCACGGCGAAGTGCTCGACGGCGTATCCGAGGGTCCAGGCCGGCCCCGCCATGGACCGGGGCTCCGGCCACGCCGTGCCCCTGAGACCCAGGTAGTCCACCCGGGTCTGCCCCATCCTCAGGGCGTCGGCGCTCAGTGGGATCCCTTCGTCGGTGAACTGGTCCTGCCGGACCCGCCCCCGGTGGAAGCTCGCGCCCAGCGAGTGCTGCACGTTCAGGCCGGCCAGCCGGCTGGTCCAGCTCCCCTGGGCCAGGGCGTTCCCCCACTCGGCGCGCAGCGGATCCACGTCCGCCGAGCCATCGCTGGTCAGGTGATCCCCCTCCCACAGCCAGCTCAGGTCCAGCGAGCGGCCGTCGCCGAGACGCGCGTCCACGGCGCCCGCGACCTCGGCGAAGCCGTAGGGGAACGCGTCGTCCTGGTCCGCCGCCCGGCGCGCCAGGTCGGCCAGCCAGTCCAGATAGCTGCTCCGGCCGCTGAGCATCCAGCCGGCGCGCCCGTCCAGGACCCGCTGGTTCAGGCCCAGGCCGGCCGTCATCAGCGACAGGTCCGCCTGCCCATTGATCTCCCCCGCGCCCGCGCCGCGTCGGCTACGGAGGTCGATGACCCCCGCCGCGCCACTCCCGATCCCCGCGGACCGCACCCCCGGGTGGAACCACACCGTCCCCACGGCGCTCGAGCTGATTCCGGAGAGGATACCCAGTGCGTGCAGCGGGTTGAACAGCGGGACCCCGTCGAAATAGACCCGGGTCTGCGACCACGGCGCGCCCCGCGTCCACAGCTCGGCCGTGTAGTCGCTCCGGGTGGCCACGCCCGGCAGCCTCTGGAGCGCTCGGAAGACGTCCGGCTCGCCCAGCGTCACGCTCTCCACGACGTCCACGTGGGTCAGCTCCCGCACGTCCGTCGTCAGGAAGCGCCGGCGCCTGAGGTCGGTCACCATCAGCCGGGCCAGGTCCGTGTCCGGCTCGTACGCGTCGGCCGCGACGTACGGCCCCCGGGCGACGCCCCGGGCCTCGATGGGCTCGAGCGCGATGGGCTCCGCCTCCAGCGCCACGGAGACCGCCGCCGCGGCGCCCGAGAGCTCCACCACCACCGAGTAGGGACGGTAGCCGATCCGGGAGACGTAGAGCCGGTAGGCGCCCGGGGAGAGCCCGTCGAAGCGGTAGCGACCCCACCGGCTCGTGATCGTGCTCCTCGCCGCCGCCACGAATCCCGTGCCCGACGCGGAGCCGGGGAACGCGCCCGCCACGTCCGGCTCCAGCACGACCGTCGCGCCGGCCACCGGGGCGTCGGTCCGGGCGTCGAGCACGGCCCCGCCGATCCCGCCTCTCGGCGGCCCTTCCCGCTCCTGGGCCGCGGCCACGCCGATCCCCACCACCGGGGAACCCGGCAGGGCGAGGGCGCATAGAAGCCCGAGGAGGGGTCGGACGGGTCGTCGTGGCATCGTCGGTCTCTCGTGGCGCGGTCCCGGGCGCTGTCCTAATCTGTACGTACCACGGCCCGGGGGCGCGAGTTCTGTCGGAGCGGCGGACCGGCCGGCCGGGGACCGGGTCGGACAGCTCGGATGTGACAGAACGACGCCCGGCCGCGCGTGATCGGGACGAAGCCGACCGATACGACCGTTTCCGCCGAGGTGCCTGTGACACGAATCGCCGCCGGACTCGGAGCCCTGGCCGTGGCTTCCGCCGCCCTCGCCTGCGGGGACCCGACGGGCGTCCAGCCCATCACCGAGCTGCCGCGTGCCCTGACCGTGCAGGAGCTGGAGGTCATCGACGGCTCCAACGCCTTCGCCTTCGGGCTGCTCCGGGAGGTCCGGGCGGCCCGGCCCGACTCCCCCAACACCTTCCTGTCCCCGCTCAGCGCGTCCATGGCGCTGGGGATGGCCCTGAACGGCGCCGACGGCGAGACCTGGACCCAGATGCGGGACGTCCTGGGCTTCGCCGGCATGGAGGAGACGGAGGTGAACGACGCCTACCGGTCGCTGATCGCGCTCCTCCTGGAGCTCGACCCCGCGGTCGAGTTCGGCATCGGCAACGCGCTCTGGGCCGACGACGAGATCACGCTGCTGCCGGGCTTCGTCGACCGGGTGACCACCTACTTCGACGCCGAGGCCGCGGTCCTGGATTTCGACGACCCGGCGTCGGTCACCGTGATGAACGACTGGGTCGCGGGGGTCACGAACGGCCGCATCGAGAAGCTGCTCGAGCGCGCGGACCCCGACGCGCTGCTCTACCTCATCAACGCCATCTACTTCAAGGCCGACTGGCGGCAGCAGTTCGACGAGGACCGCACCGGAGCGGCCGTCTTCACCCGCTCCGACGGGACCGAGACGACCGTCGACATGATGCGGGACGAGGTCGGGCACCGGACGCTGAACGCGGGGCGGCCGGACGCCGTCCAGGGCGTCGAGCTCCCCTATGGCGGCGGCGCCTACTCGGCCGTCGCGATCCTGCCGCCGGAGGGCCGGACCATCGACGCCCTCGTGGCCGACCTCGACGAGGCGACCTGGGACGAGTGGATCGCCCACTTCGAGGCCCAGGCCGAAACCGAGGACCCGGCCGCCGAGGGGATCCTGGTCCAGCTCCCGAAGTTCGAGCTGGAGTGGGGCGACTCCCTGAACCGACCGCTGCAGGCGCTGGGGATGGTCGATGCCTTCGACTGGCAGCGCGCCGACTTCACCCGCATCACCGACGACCGAGAGGACCTCTTCATCTACGAGGTCAGCCAGAAGACCTACATCCGGGTGGATGAGAAGGGGACCGAGGCCGCCGCCGCCACCGCCGTCGGCATCGGGCCCGTCTCCCTGCCCCCGAACGTCACGTTCGATCGACCGTTCCTGTTCGCCATCCGGGAGCGGTTCTCCGGCACGATCCTCTTCCTCGGTGTGATCGGCGACCCGACCCGGTGACGTCCCTCCCGGCCCGACCGAGGAGGGGCGGCCCGCCCCGGCCCCGAGGATCGTGCCGAGAAGACCATGGACGTCGGGGCCCGACCCTGCCATGTTGAGGGGTCGGGCTCCGGGAACCCACCGTCCCGATTCAGACTTTCATATATCGATAATCGTTTCTTTTCCGCGGCCGGTCATGGAGCGCGGGCGCGGCCCGCGCTTGCCGATATTCGCAGCATCCCTGTTTCCTCTCGTTCAGGAGAAGCCCCATGAACGTGCTGCGTCGTATCCTCATTGTCCTGGCGTTGTTCGCGCCGCTGCCACTGGCGGCCCAGCAGCGCATGATCACGGGGACGGTCACCGGACCGGAAGGGCAGCCGGTGCCCATCGCGACGGTGAACGTCGTCGGGACCACGTTCTCGACCACCACGAACGACCTGGGCCGGTTCCAGATCCGGGCTCCGGCCGGGTCGGTGGAGATCTTCGTCCAGTCGCTGGGTTACCGGTCGCGGAGCGTATCCGTGCCGGAGGGCCAGTCGCAGGTCGAGATCCAGCTGGAGACGGATGTGCTCAACCTGGACGCGGTGGTGGTCACGGGTCAGGCGTCGACCGTGGCCCGTCGCAACCTGGCGAACGCGGTGGCGACGGTCTCGCCGCAGGCCATCGAGTCGGCGCCGCCGGCGCAGAGCGTGGAGAAGGTGCTCCAGGGCCAGGTCCCGGGGGCGTACATCGAGCAGAACTCGGGGGCGCCGGGGGGCGGGATCCAGGTCCGGCTGCGGGGCGTCTCGACGCTGATCGGCGAGTCGGAGCCGCTGTGGGTGGTGGACGGGGTGGTGGTGAGCAACGCGGCCATCGCGTCGAACGCCAACGAGGTGACGGTGGCGGCCGGCGGGTCGAACCCGTCACTGACGCAGGACAACCTCGTGAACCGGATCGTGGACCTGAACCCGGCGGACATCGAGCGGGTCGAGATCCTGAAGGGTGCATCGGCGGCGGCGCTGTACGGCTCCCGGGCGGCGAACGGGGTCATCCTGGTGACGACGAAGCGGGGCCAGCCGGGCCGTCCGCGGGTCTCGGTGACCCAGCGGTTCGGCGTGTACGACCTGTCGGAGAAGTTCGGCTTCCGGGAGTGGACGCGCGACGAGGCCGTGGACGCCTACGGCGATGACGTCGCGGTCTACTTCAACGCGGACGGCACGCCGATCGTCGACCAGGACATGGAGGAGATGCTGGCGGGCCGTAACCCGCTGTCGGTGGAGACCACCGCCTCGGTGAGCGGGGGCGACCAGGACACGCGGTACTACCTGTCGGGGACGTGGAAGGAGGACGAGGGCGTGGTGACGAACACGTTCTTCGACAAGCAGTCGCTGCGGTTGAACCTCGAGCAAAACTTCGGCTCCCGGCTCCAGGTCACGGCGTCGGCCAACGTGGTGCACACGCTGTCGGACCGCGGGCTCACCAACAACGACAACGCCGGCACCAGCTACTACATGGTGTTCCCGTTCACGCCGAGCTTCGTCCCGCTGGACGAGCAGGCGGACGGGACCTATCCGACGAACCCGTTCGAGCGCTCGAACCCCATCCAGACGGCGGCGCTGATGACGAACGAGGAGGACGTCTGGCGGGTCATCACCTCGGGGTCGGCGAACCTGCGGGCGCTGCAGTCGGCGACCCAGAGCCTGGACCTCCGGTTCACCGGCGGCGTGGACTACTTCCAGCAGAAGAACGACCTGCTCTTCCCGCCGGAGCTGCAGTTCGAGCCGAACGACGGGCTGGCGGGGACGTCGCTGCTGTCCAACAGCGACAACCGGGACATCACGGTCACCGGCACCGCCGTCCACGCGTACGACGCGGGCACGACGTCGTTCACGACGACCGCCGGCGTGCAGTACGGGACGCGGGACCTGAACACGGCCCGGGTCGCGGCGAAGGGCCTGACGGCGGGCCAGAGCTCTCTGGCTGCCGGGGTGGTGAAGGAGATCCGGGAGAACCGGAGCGAGATCAACGACCTGGGCTTCTTCGTCCAGGAGGAAGCGCTCCTGCTGGACGAGCGGATGCTGCTCACCGCGGGGCTGCGGGCGGACCGGAGCAGCGTGAACGCCGATCCGGACGGCTATTCCTGGTACCCGAAGGCGGCGGCGTCGTACCGGTTCGACGACCCGCTCCCGTTTGCCGAGGCGCTGAAGCTGCGCGTGGCGTGGGGCCAGAGCGGGAACCAGCCGCTGTACGGCCAGAAGTTCACGCCCCTGACCGCCACCGGCAACATCGATGGGCTGCCCGGCCTCACGGTGCAGGGGACGGTGGCCGCGGATGACCTGAGCCCGGAGCGGCAGACGGAGATCGAGGCGGGCTTCGACCTCACGCTTCTGGATAGCCGGATGCAGTTCGAGGCCACGGCGTTCCAGAAGCGGATCACGGACCTGCTGCTGTTGCGCACGCCGGCCCCGTCCACGGGGTTCAACACGGAGATTTTCAACGGCGGACAGCTCCGGGTGCGGGGCCTGGAGCTGGCGCTCACGGCGCAGCCGCTCCGGACCGGCGACCTGAGCTGGGTCAGCCACACCACGTTCTACCGCGACTACTCGAAGATCGAGGAGCTGCCCGTCCCGTCGTTCGAGGTGGGCGGGTTCGGCACCGGCCTCGGTGCGTTCCGCATCGAGGAGGGCGCCTCCGCCACCCAGATCGTCGGCACCATCGGATTCGACGAGGACGGCACGGAGATCGTGACGAACATCGGGGACGCCACGCCGACCTTCCGGATGGGGTTCACCAACGACATCACGTGGCGGAACTTCACGCTCACGTCGCTCTTCGACTGGTCCGAGGGCAACTCGGTCATCAACCTGACGCGGCTGCTCGCCGACGCGGGGTCCAACAGTGCGGACTTCGCCAAGGGCGTCGAGCCCTGCGCTGCCCTCGAGGCGGATGCCGGCCAGGGCGAGTGCCGGATCGTCACGTGGGCCGTGGCCGGCGACATCCGGGTCTACGTCGAGGACGCCAGCTACGTGAAGCTGCGGGAGCTGACGCTGAGCTACGCCATCCCGTCGTCCTTCACGGAGCGTCTGTTCGGCGATCAGATCAGCAGCGCCGAACTGACCTTCGGCGGGCGCGACCTCCTGACGTTCACCGACTACACCGGCGTCGATCCGGAGGTGAGCAACTTCGGGAACCAGCCCATCGCCCGGAACATCGACGTGGCGCCCTACCCGCCGAGCCGCAGCTACTGGCTCGGGATCCGCGTGGACTTCTGAGAGGAGCGACGACCATGCTGAACACGACGAGTATCGTGACGCGATCGCTCCGGCGGCCCGCCCTCCTGGCGATCGCCGCGTTCGCGCTGGGGGCGTGCGATACGCCCTTCGATGTGCCGGACCTCAACAACCCCGGTCTCGAGCAGCTCGAGTCCGATCCCACGCCCGCGGCCGTGGTGACGGCCGCCCAGGGGCTCCTCATCGGCGCCCGCAACGGCCACACCGGGCAGATCAGCACCACCTCCCACATGGGGATCCTCGGCCGGGAGTCGCTGGTGTTCGACAACTCCGATCCCCGCTACATCGACGAGATCCTGGCCGGGAACCTCAACGCCGGGAACGGCGCGTTCGGCGGCTTCGGCTGGGCCCCGCGCTACGCGAACCTGCGGAACGCCAGCATCGTGCTGAACGCCCTGGAGTCGGTGGTCGGCTTCACCGACGCGGAGACGGCGGGGATCCGCGGGTTCACCCGGACGATCATGGCGCTGGACTTCTTCTGGACGATCATGCTCCGGAACCAGAACGGCGCGGTGATCGACGTCAACCGCCCGTTCGGCGAGGAGCTCGCGCCCATCGAGTCGCCGGAGGCGGTGCTGGACCACATCGAGTCGCTGCTGGACCAGGCGGATGACGACCTGGCGGCCGCCGGGAGCAGCTTCGCCATGGCGCTGCCCTCCGGGTTCGAAGACTTCGACACGCCCGCCGCGTTCCGGGAGTTCAACCGGGCGCTCAAGGCGCGGGTGCAGGTCATCCGGGGCGACTACACCGGCGCGCTGACCACGCTGGAGGACACCTGGGTGGACCCGGGCGCCGCCCTCGACGTGGGCGTGTACCACAGCTTCTCCACCATCGATGGCGACGCGACCAACGGGCTCTTCCAGGGCTCGGACCCACAGATCGTGGCGCACCCGAGCCTGGCCGACGCGGTGCAGACCAAGGGCGACGGCAGCGACGACGACCGCTACGCCGCGAAGGTCTTCGAGCTGGATGCGCCGCAGGTCGACGCCCGCGGAGTGAGCAGCGGACTGGCGTTCGCCCACTACCCCTCGCTGGAGAGCCCGCTGGCCATCATCCGGAACGAGGAGCTGCTCCTGCTCCGGGCGGAGGCCCGCTGGTTCACCGGCGACCCCGGCGGCGCGATGACGGACCTGAACCATGTCCGGACGACGTCGGGCGGGCTGACGGCGATCGGCACGCCCGCCTCGGACGACGCGTTCATCGACGCGCTGCTCTACGAGCGCCTGTTCTCGCTGCTGTTCGAGGGCGGGCACCGCTGGATGGACATGCGTCGCTTCCAGCGGCTCGACGAGCTGCCGAGGGACCGGGCATCGGACACGGTCCCGGTCAGCTTCCCGATCCCCCGCAACGAATGCATCGCGCGGGGCGTGGAAGGGTGCAGCTGGCAGAACCAGTGAGGCTGCCGTGATACGAAGGGGCGTCGGCGGGATCCCGCCGACGCCCCCCGTTCATGTGAGCGGGGCCGGCGCAGGGCCGTCCCGGGGTCCGCCTCATTCCTCGACCCCGGCGGAGCACCAGAAGGCCTCCGCGTCGAACTCCTTGGCGGACGGGGAGTTGAAGACGGACGTGTTCCGCTCCGTGCTCCCGTACACTTCTCGGACGGTCACGGCGTTCGCTCCGAGCTTGCCGGCCTCCTTCTTGAACTTGTCCACCACCTTGCGCTCGTCGCTCAATTCGTCGCTCGCCGACGCGTACAGGTAGGCGACCCGCTCGCACGTCTCCGGAAGCTCGTCCCCGAGGAAGTACACCTTGACCTGTTCCTGCGGCACGGGCTGGCTCGAGCGGTCCATGACCACGTCCTTGTTCACGTGGACGCAGCCGGAAAGGGCGAGAGTGAACAGCAGCAGCATTCTCATGACGAGATCCTCCCTGGGGGTCGACGAACGGCCGGGCCGCGGCGGGAGGGTCTACGGGGAGGGTGGTTCCCAAGGTCGACCGATCGCCGGTGCTGCGCAAGACTCTCCGGTTCAGCAGCCGGAATCGGCCCGATACGGCAGCCCCCCGCGCGGGCGGGTGCCCGCGCGGGGGGCGGCGCGCTCAGCACAGCATCCAGATGAAGATCTGACGCTGTGCAGTCCGGGACTCGCCATCGCTGTCCGTCGCGGTCAACGTGATCTCGTGCCCGGTACCCGTGCACTGGTCCGAGTAGAGCCGAACCGTCAGCGAGCTTCCGCTGCCCAGCGCGGCGTCCTGCAGGTCCGTACGGTCGGTCTCCCAGACGAGATCGGGGCCGGTGAGTGTGCCATCCTCGGCATCGGTCGCGGTCCCCTGGAGCAGCACGTCCTTGTACCAGAGACTGCGGGCGTCGTCGTAGCCGTCGTAGGTGTAGTCCAGGTCGTCCGTGCCGATGTCGGTCGCGGGCGTGGTGATCTCGACGACCGGCGCGCTGTTCGCCCCCGTCGGCTCCGAGTCGCCACAGGCCACAGCGAGCGGCACGGCGAGGGAGAGCAGAGTGAAGGGGATGATTCGGGCACGGCGTGCGCACAGGGGCATCACATACCTCCTCAAGGTTGTGTCGGGGTCAGGGGCAGATGCGGGAACCCGCGGCTGGCAGGGCCGTTCCGTCGCTCGGACACCGGCTACCCGTGCGCGAGCACGACGCCCGTGTCGTGAGAATCGGTAGCGATCGAGGGGGAGAGGAAATCAGACACCGATTTGACGATTTCTTCGAATAATCGGCACCCCGCCATCGCAGGTCAAGGGGAGTCGTCCGCTCGGGACGGTGGCGGGAAGCGACCGCGGACACGACGCGGACACGCCCTCCGGGATGCGAAAAGCGCCGCAGGCCATGAGGCCTGGCGGCGCTTTCGTTTACTCCAGTCGGGGAGACTGGATTTGAACCAGCGACCCCTGCGTCCCGAACGCAGTGCTCTACCAGGCTGAGCTACTCCCCGATCCTGCCATCAAGGTGCGGTCCCGTGGCCCGGCCGTCGGCCGGGCATCCTGCGGTCCAGCGGACGGGGTGGGATTCGAACCCACGAGGGCTTTCGCCCCACACGATTTCCAATCGTGCGCCTTAAGCCGCTCGGACACCCGTCCCAATGCGTCGGCTCGAGGCCGTCCACCGAGCGGAGAGGGAGGGATTCGAACCCTCGAGAGCCTTTCGGCCCAAACGCCTTAGCAGGGCGCCGCCTTAAGCCACTCGGCCACCTCTCCAAGGCCGAACAAGAATTGCCCCTCCTGGGCTCGAACCAGGACTCTTCTGATCCAGAGTCAGACGTGTTGCCAGTTACACCAAGGGGCAGTCCGGGGCCCGGCGCGAAGCCGTGCCCGGAGGTTCAGGGTAAGAGTCGAACGGGCGGCGTGTCAACCGACGCTCGACAGCGATCCAACCGTCTCGATGGCCCGGTCGATCCGCGCCAGCGTCCGCTCCCGCCCCATGACCACCAGGACCTCGAAGATCCCGGGCGAGACGGCCTGTCCCGTCACCGCCACGCGCAGCGGGTGGATCATCTTCCCCGCCCCGACCTCCATCCCGGCGGCCAGCGAGCGGAGCGCGTCCTCCAGAGGCTCCTCCTCCCACGCGTCCAGACCCGCGTAGACCTCCCGGGTCCGACGGAGCCGCTCCACCACCTCGTCGGGCTTCTTCGCCCAGTGCTTGGCGACGGCCGCATCGTCGTACTCGATCCCGTCCACCAGGTACGGCACCGCCCGCTCGGCGATCTCGTCCACCGTCCGGGCCCGCGTCCGGAGCAGCGCCAGCACGTCCAGCAGACGCGACCGGTCGACCGCCAGCGACTCCGCGCTCACCACGCCGCTCGACACCAGCCGGTCCGTGACCGGACGCTCCAGCGATTCCGGGCTCATCCGGGCGATGTGCTGCCCGTTCAGCCACTCCAGCTTCTCCGTGTCGAACACGGCGCTCTTCTTGTTGACCCGGTCCAGGGAGAACCGCTCGATGAGCTCGTCCAGCGCCATCACCTCGGTGTCGTCCCCCGGCGACCAGCCCAGGAGCGCCAGGAAGTTGACCATGGCCTCCGGCAGGATCCCCTCCTCCCGGTACTGCCCCACCGCCGTGGCGCCGTGCCGCTTGCTCAGCCGCTTCCCGTCGCTCCCCAGGATCATGGGCAGGTGCGCGAAGCTCGGGACGTCCCACCCCAGCGCCTCGTAGAGCATGATCTGCTTGGGCGTGTTCGAGAGGTGGTCGTCGCCCCGGACCACGTGCGTGACCGCCATGTCGTGGTCGTCGCTCACCACCGCCAGGTTGTAGATGGGCGTGCCATCGGTCCGGAGGACGATGAAGTCCTCGATGTCGGCGTTGTCGAAGCGCATCCGGTCGTGGACGATGTCGTCCCACGCGGTCTCCCCGTCGGGGACCCGGAACCGGACCACGAACGGCTCGCCGGCGTCCGCCCGTCGCTCCGCCTCCTCCGGTGAGACGTGGATGGAGCAGTGGCGGTCGTAGCGGTAGCCGCCGCCCTCGGCCTCCGCCGCCTGCCGCTTCTCGTCCAGCTCCTCCGGCGTGCAGAAGCAGCGGTAGGCCTTCCCCTCCTCCAGCAGCCGGAGCGCGTCGGCGCGGTGGCGCTCCAGCCCGTCCGCCTGGTGGACGGGCCCCTCGTCCGGGTGGAGCCCCAGCCAGTCCATGCCGTCCAGGATCGCCTGCACCATGGCGTCGCTGGACCGCTCCCGGTCCGTGTCCTCGATCCGGAGGNNTGCCGTCCGGGCGCCCCCTACGTGCAGGTACCCCGTCGGCGACGGGGCGAATCGGAGCCGTACGTCGCTCACCGCGCCCCCTCGACCCACGCCATCCCGTCGGGCTCGTCGCCCGCCCTCAGCTCGCCCGTCACCGTCCAGCTGCTCAAGTCGATCACGCTGATCCTGTCCGCCTGTGTGTTCGCCACGTACGCCCGACTCCCGTCCGGCGTGATCTCGATCCCCACCGGCATGGCGCCCACGGGGATGCGACGCTCCACCGTCCACCCCTCCAGGTCCACCACCGCCAGCTCGTTCGCCCGGGCGTTCGACACCAGCGCCCGCCGGCCGTCCGGCATCACCTCCACCCGGATCGGGAAGTCGCCCACCTCCAGCGAGCGACGGACCTCGTTCGAGCGCGCGTCCACCTCGCTGAGCGTCCCCGCTTCCCGGTTGGTGACATAGACGGTCGCGCCATCCGGCGACAGCGCCAACCCCTCCGCCCCGGCGCCCGTCTCGACCTGCGCCANNCACCGCGGTCAGCGTCCCGCTCCCGATGTTCGCCGTGAACACCCGGCCGGCGGCCGCCGACACCACCACCATGTGCGTCACCCGCTGCCCCGTCTCCACCGCCTCCGCCACCGCACCCGTCTCCGCACCCGCCTCCGGGTCCAGCCGAACGACGTGGGCCGACCCCTCCGTCGTCACCCAGACGCTCCCATCCTCGGCCACCGCCACGCCATGGGGCCGGGTGTGCTCCCCCAGGTCGAGGGTCCGGGCCACGCTCCGCGCCGCCACGTCCACCACCGTCACCGTGTTCCCCGGCCGCGGCCCCGTCCCGTAGTCCGTGACGTACGCCCACCGGCCGTCCGGCGACACCGCCACCTCGTGCGGCGCGAACCCGGTCTCCACCCGCGCCGCCTCCGCCCCCGTCGCCAGATCCACGAACGACAGAGAGCTCCCGCTCTTGTTCACCACCAGCAGCATCCCATCCTGTGCCCGGAGCCCCGCGGCCCCGAGCGAGAGCAG
>JABAOG010000382.1_pt1 | contig 104579 bp, 117 predicted proteins | sample 7062131 | NCBI WGS metagenome assembly JABAOG01 (sample SAMN14538629, study PRJNA623070) | marine sediment metagenome | biome: marine biome [ENVO:00000428]; feature: marine pelagic biome [ENVO:01000023]; material: deep marine sediment [ENVO:00002113] | place: India: Arabian Sea | collected... | reverse complement strand
ATACAGGCAGCGCCGATTTCCTTGCAAATCCTTGAATTGTAAATGACGGCTGGTGCACCACCCCTTTCATACCTGATTTTGGCAATGTAGGGCAGGGTCGGGTCAGATGTCTCCCAGCCTCTGGATGAGACAGTTAATACAAACAATCCCAAAAATAAAGAGAATATCAAAATTAGGTTGTTCTTGACTCTCATCGNNGGCTGACCAATGTCTGGAAAAGCAAATCCAGAAACTCCGGAAAATAAAACACCAATCTGGTTTCTAGTCTTCCCAGTTGCCGCGCTTGATGGCGCAGTCCCTGATCAGTTTTGCACGCTGTTTTGGATCACCGGTGATGGGATAGTTAGCGGCCTCATCACTCTCCATTAACTCCACTGCTGCACGCACTTCTTTTGGTTTTGACACCCTGGCAGCATAACAGTCTGCCTGGTCTTCTTGTGTCTGCGTGTAGTATTCCGGGTCATAGAGTGGATGGTTCAGCGTATCATGGGCATCGGCATGTTCGCGGAAAAACATACAGGCAGCGCCGATTTCCTTGCAAATCTCCGAATTATAAATTACCGCCACACCCCTTCCATGCGTTCTGATCTTGGCAATATAAGGCAGTGTTGGATCCGGTATTTCCCATAATGCTATGGCCGAAGCTGACGAGGTAAACATTACCAGAAACGCGGAAAGAATTATTATTCGTATGTTTATAGTCCTCATCGATTTCACCCCCCTGGATCAGGCATCCGATTCCCTGAATGCGAAGATTGATCGGTTATTATTGTCGACCATTACCTTGAATAATGGTTCATATCCTGACGGAATTTAGACCCCCCAGACATCGTTTCCTGATGAATGATCTAGTTCTAAAAAATAAAACCGGATAACTCAAGAGGTTATGCAGACCTGCCTCAATGAAAAATTCCTTATATCAGGTACAGTCATCTTTCATCAGGTTGATTGATATCCGCTTGCTTGCAACCAAGGACATAACACTCCTGCATAATGGTCTGTATTGTGCCGGGCCTTGCCCTCCTGACCTGCAGGATCGCGGTTTCCGGATCACTGCCAAGCTCTACCAACAGACGCCCGGCTATGGTCCCGGTCCTTCCAAAACCTCCCAGACAATGAATAACGATCGACTCGCCGGAAATCAGTGCATTCCTGAGACTTTCCCCGGTACTTTGCCACTGTGCTTCAAATCTTTCATCGGGAATATGCATATCCACAATTGGCAAATGATAATGCGTCATGCCAAGCTGGATTGTCTTGGCCGGAATGTCCGCGACGCCGTAATAGGCCATTTCATCCTCTTCCATCAACGATACCACGGCGTTGGCACCCCAGGCACGAATGGCCTTTATATCAGCATCAAGGTCCCGGTCCCAGTCGCCTCCAATGGCATAAGATATATTCCTACCGGGGCAACAGCTCATACCAATTACTCCACTGCAGCGATCCGACGTCAGGGAGTCTATCATTAATGAACTGGTCTGGCCTGTTCGGGACATAAATGCTAATTCAATACAGGCAACCGGTAAAAATCGATTTACGAGCGTTTGTCAGCTATTTTTACCATTAGAGAGTTAAATTTTAATATCTATACACTTATCATCCAAGACCATGGCAAAGTCAACTAAACTCGCCGATAAAATCCTCGACAAGGCGCTGGAATTGGCAGCGGAACGGTCCTGGGAAGAACTGCGGCTGCAGGAGGTGGCCGCTGCCCTTGATATCAGTCTTGATGATATTCGGCAGCTCTACCGCCAGAAAGATGATATCGCCGAGGCCCTGTTTGACCGTGCTGATCAGAGTGTACTCATAGCGGCAAAGCTTTCTGAATTCAGTCAATTATCCGGCCGGGACCGCATTCGCAAGGCGATCCTGACCTGGTTAAGGACCCTGGCACCCTATCGGCCCACTGTCATTGATATTTTCAAGTATAAGCTGGAACCGGGGCATCTACACTTTCAGATCCTGGGAGTATTGCGAGTAAGCCGCACCGTGCAGTGGTTTCTGGAAGCAGCGGGCAGCAAGACTGCTCACCTTAGCCGGATCATGGAAGAAATCGGAACGACCGGCGTCTACCTGACCACACTGGCCTACTGGTTAACGGACCAGTCTACTGAGTGCGGCAAGACCAATGATTTCATAGACAAGCTGTTACAAAAATCAGAATCACTGGCTGTCTGGGTCAACCCGGATTCTGTCATCACAAAATCTGCCGATCAGCTTGAATAAAACTGCATGGCAACCCCGCATTTGCTGACGGCATGGATACCATTACACATGCGGTGTTCGGTGCACTGGCAAGCCAGGGTATCAAGGGCAAAACACCAACCGGGGAAAAAGATTCGATCAACTACGTGCCGATGGCTGTAACGGCTTTCGCTGCAGCATTTCCGGATTGTGATTATCTGCTGTTTCCGATTAACCCGCTTGTTTTCCTTGACGAATGGCACCGATCGTTCACCCACTCCCTGGTACTGCTGCCAGTCTGGACGATCCTGCTGACCGGAATTATTATTGCCCTGTTTCCACGATTGCACAAACAGACGGTAAAGATCAGTGGCTATGTTGCCCTCGGTCTTGTTTCCCATATCCTGCTGGATCTGCTGACAGTCTATGGAACCAAGGTGTTTTACCCTTTATCTAGCCAGACCTTCAGTACAGGCACGACCTTCGTGATTGATCCTTACCTGAGCCTGGTTGTAGTGGTTGGCTTGATTATCTCTTTGATTTACAAACGATGCTTTACGGCGATTTCATGTATCAGTGTGGTTTGCCTGTATGTGATGTTTCAGTGGCACTTGAAATTACAGGCACGCGAAGTGGGGCTGGCCCTGATCGATCAGAGGGATACCGTTACCACCAGAACAGTTGCTTTGCCACAGCCATTTTCCCCTTTTCACTGGCGGGTGATTAACAAGGAAAATGATCATTATTCAACAACGTTAATCGATCTTGCAGGATTCAGTGAAAAACTGCTGCGCTGGAAGGGTACGATCCCCTTTATCGAGTTCGTGACTGCCTACCGGCCCAGGAACAGTGCAGAGTGGGAAACGTTCAGTCTATTTGGTGACCAGCCAGATGAGATCAGGCTATCCCAAACCGTCTGGCAGGATAATGACTTTGCGAATTATCGTAATTTTGCACAATTTCCGATCCTGTACCGCATTGACAGGAGTGACCGGGAGACCTGCGTATGGTTTAGTGATCTCCGTTACCATATATCCATCATGTTACCTTCATTTCGTTATGGCATGTGTCACAGCCAGGAAAATCCTGAGTGGGAACTTTACCGTCTCAAGTATTTCAGTAACGAACGCGATCATTAGGATGAATTAAAAAGCAAACTCGATCCCGATACCGCCCCAGAAAAAGTCCTTTAGTAATTCATCACCGGGATGCTCAACCGGGTCGGAATTAATGGATTTGTTGTATCGGGCAAATGCAATGAGTTCCAGCGGTCCTGCAAGCTGATACTCCGTATTCAATTCAAGGCTTACATGATTAAGACCATCATGCCCATCCGGGATATAATTATTGTTTACTCCCAGAACAACTACTGGTTCAATTTCAAGCTTCTTGGAAATATAGATTTCTGATCCCAGTGTAAATTCAAGAAAAGCGCCATCGGTTAAAAAGGAATGATACCAGACAATGGCGGTAAACATATCATAGGGCAGTTCTTCATAGGTGACCCCAATCTCGATTTCATTATCTACCACGTCCTCAACAAAAAATATCTTGCGATTGTAACTCAGGTAAATGGTGTAATCATCGATTTCAAACTGAATGCCCGGTATTATATTTAACTCGTCATAGTTAGAGTCATAACCCCAGACATTCAATGAATCTATAAAGAAAGGCCCATACTCAAAATGGATTGCTGATTTTTGTACTCCAGCCTCGTCAAGTATGTCCCTGCCTTCGGTAACATAACGGCTATCCCAGGTAAACAGGACTTCAAAACTGTGATCATATTGCCAGTGCCGATGTATGGCATCATCAGCAAACACTGTCGGGGGTATGATTAGACTGAGACAAAAAAAGACTTGCAGTTCTAGCCTGTTAAACACTATTCTTGGTCTTATTTATTCTTAACAACAATAATACACAACACTGGAGATAGATTCATGCGCACATTCCTTACTCTACTTCTAATATTATTTTCCAGCCTGTGTTTTGCCGTTGGTGAAGGTCCGAAGGCTATTGAAGTCAAAGTCAGTGTTGGCACAGCAGACGGTAAACAGGTGTTTGTACCCGATCATCTGGAATTTGAGCGCGGCCATCATTACAAGCTGGTTCTGCATAACCCAAGCAATGAAGACCATTATTTTGCCTCGGATGCCTTTGCTACCCATATCCACACTCACAAGGTTGAAGTGGCCGACAAGAGCGGCAAGACCCTGGTGGAAGTTCATGGTGCAGTACATGACGTGGAGCTCAAGCCCGGTGCCACTCTGGAATGGTTTTTCTACCCGATGCGCAACGGCGAAAATATGAAGTTGTATTGCCACAAGGCCGACCATGAGGAACACGGCATGGTTGGCACCATCACCATCTTCGGCAAACCGCCATTCTCAAAATAGTTCAGGAAGCAAACCCAGATGGGGAAATAGGGATTGGTAAAATCCAAGGGAATCTAACAACAAGATCATGAACATCTGTAATTGATCCTCCCGCCTCAACTCGCCAATGTTGAACGTATCTTGATCTCGGAAGTGAGCGTGCGGTGTACCGGGCAGCGGTTGGCGATCTCCAGCAGTTTATCACGCTGTTCAGCTGTCAGGTCACCTTCAAGAATGATCTCGCGGCTAATCTTGTCGACCATGCCCTCACGAGTCTCGCAATCCAGGCAATGATCGGCATGGATCTTGTCATGGCCCAGCCGCACTCGGACTCGCTTCAGCGGGATCTGTTTGTGGTCAGCGTACATACGGAGCGTCATGCTGGTACAGGCACCCAGTCCCATCAACAGGTATTCATAAGGACCCGGCCCGGCATCATTGCCACCAAAACTTTCTGGTTCATCAACCAACAATTCATGAAAACCGCTGCGCGCACGCTGAGTGTAACGACCGGTCAATGTTTCTTCAACTTCGACAAGAGTGCGTGGGTTCGTGCTCATGGTTGTCTCCGGTTTAGATGTTTAAACTCAAAACTATCTGCTCAAACAGGATTTATCAGGTCCCGACCCTCATTGGTTGGCCTGTTCACATAAGTGGACACCTTGTAAAACTTGAACTCACCTTTTGAGGGTGTCAACAGGCTGGCATCACCGTCTACCAGCCATCCGTCATAGTTTTCAGGATCAATGATCACGGGCATGCGGTTATGGATGTCGGTCAGTTGTTCGCTGGCATCGGCGGTAATAATTGTAAAAGACGTCAACGGCTTCTCGCCCTTTTCCCAGGTTTCCCAGAGCCCGGCAAAGGAAAAGATGTCCACGCCCTCGGGTTTGATGTAATACGGTTGCTTTTTACCCTCTTCGCCTTTCCATTCGTAGTAACCCGTGGCGGGGACTAGGCAACGCTGGTGCTTGTAGGCATACCGGAAATAGGGTTTGTCTCTCACCGTCTCGGCCTTGGCATTGATGGGTTTTACCTTGATATCGCCCCTGGCCCAGTGTGGTACCAGGCCCCAGTAGCTGCTGACCAGTACCCGCTTATCCTCATGCAGGCGGACAATGGGGCAATACGTGTTGGGGGCGACATTAAACCGGGGCTTGAGTTCGAGTTTCTCATGAGTCCCATAATGAGTATTGAGTGCCTTGTTGGAAGCATCCAGTGTGAATCGGCCGCACATTGTCTATTAGCCAGTTATGAATTCAGCAAAGCTGTAGCTATAAATTTTACCTGTACTTAAACCACGACACCAACCGTGCATAATAAATTTCAGTTACAAACGTAATCAATTATCATCCGCACATGACGAATGAAATCCTGGAGTTATTCAATGCCCACAAGGGCATTGTTTGCTGCGTCGGCGCCGGTGGCAAGAAAACCACCATGTTCCGGCTGGCGCAAGAACATGCCGGCCGTCGGGGCATCACGGCCACTTCCCATATCGAGTATTTCCCACGTAAGCTGAAGATCACCAAACACATCGCCGAGGAAGATGAATTATTGCAACTGGTTAAAAACGATCCCTCCGATTGCATAGCCTTCGCTTGTCCATCAACCCGCAAAGGGCGTCATGCCGGCATCAGCATTGATAATGTCAAACGTTTCCAGGAAACCGGACAGTTTGACTTGCTGGTGATAAAGAGTGACGGCGCGCGCAACCGCGCGCCCGCGCTTGGCTTGGCATTCATCGCTCTTGCACCTCGGCGAGTTAGCTATCGCTCAATACACTACCCGCTGCCTGGATATCCCNNCGTCTTCGGTAGCCGGCCCACGACCGTGGCGGTCCTGAAAGCGGCGACCGTCCCGATCCTTTCTCGCACCATCTTCACGACTTCGCCAACGATCTCGCTGTGGTCCCGCGCCACGCCGGCCTTGAGTACCAGAAAGCCGAGCGGCAACTGGCCTTTGAGTTGGTCGTCCACACCGATGACGGCGCACTCGGCCACATCCGGATGCGCGGCCAACACCTCTTCCATGCCGCCCGTGGACAAGCGATGGCCGGCAACATTAATGATGTCGTCGGTGCGCGACATCACGAACACGTAGCCGTCTTCGTCGATGTAGCCGGCATCGGCCGTCTTGTGATAGCCGGGGAATTCCGAAAGATAGGCATCGACGAAACGTTGGTCGGCGTTCCACAGTGTTGGAAAGGTCCCCGGCGGCAGCGGCAATTTAATCACCAGCGCGCCGATGTCGCCGCGCTTCACTTCCTTATTGTTCTCGTCAACGACCCGCACATCCATGCCGGGTGCCGGCTTGGTCGGCGAGCCCGGCTTCACCGGCAACGACTCGATGCCCATGCAGTTGGCGCAGATCGCCCAGCCGGTCTCGGTCTGCCACCAATGGTCGATGACCGGTACCCCGAGGTGGTTTTCCGCCCAGTCCAGGGTATCCGGATCGCAGCGCTCGCCCGCCAGGAAAAGTGTCTTGAACTGCGACAGATCGTATTTCTTGATGAACTCGCCATTGGGGTCTTCTTTCTTGATGGCGCGAAACGCGGTCGGCGCCGTGAACATGACTTTTACTTTGTGCTGAGAAATCACGCGCCAAAACGTGCCGGCATCGGGCGTGCCTACAGGTTTGCCCTCGAAAAGCACGGTGGTGTTGCCGTTGAACAGCGGGCCGTACACGATGTAGGAATGGCCCACCACCCAACCGACATCAGACGCAGCCCAGTAGACATCCCCGGGGTCGACGCCATAAATGTTTTTCATGGTCCATTTCAGCGCCACCGCGTGACCGCCGTTGTCGCGCACGACGCCCTTCGGCTGCCCGGTCGTGCCGGACGTGTAGAGGATGTACAGCGGGTCGGTGGCGGCAACAGGCACACAGTCGTGCGGCGCGGCTGCGTCCATGGCTTCGCGCCAGTCAAGATCGCGCCCGGCGACCAGCTCGGCGCGCTCCATGGGTCGCTGCAAGATGATGCACTTGTCCGGCTTGTGCCGCGCCAGCCGGATGGCTTCGTCGAGCAGTGGCTTGTAGGGAATGACGCGGGCGACCTCGATCCCGCATGAGGCGGAAACCACCACTTTGGGTTTGGCATCGTCGATGCGCACCGCCAACTCGTTGGGGGCAAAACCGCCGAACACGACCGAATGAACGGCACCGAGACGAGCGCAGGCCAACATAGCGACCAAGGCTTGTGGCACCATCGGCATGTAGATAATGACGCGGTCGCCCTTGCCGACGCCCTGCGCGGCCAAGGCACCGGCAAAAGTGGCTACCTTGTCGCGCAGCTCGCGATAGCTGAAAGTCTTTATCTTGTTGGTAACGGGACTGTCGTAGATCAGTGCAGGCTGATCGCCGCGGCCGTTGTCGACGTGCAGATCGAGGGCGTTGTAGCAGGTATTGAGCTGGCCGCCCGCGAACCAGCGGTAAAAAGGCGGATTACTGTCGTCGAGGACTTTGTCCCATTTCTTGTGCCAGTGGACATTCTCTGCCGCCTCGGCCCAGAACCCGTTTGGATCTTGTAGTGAGCGCTCGAATACGGCCTGGTAGTGACCTTTCGCCATGTTGCCCCCTAGTCGCCATGATCAACCGCTCTGCTTCCTCGCACCGCCAAGACCGGCGGGTGGTGGTGCGCCCCTGTGCGTGGGATAGCGATATTGAAACAATAAATAGCTTGAATCAATACCTGCGGCTTTGCTTATTAAAAAAAATAATAGTTCACATTGTCTCGACTTATGCTTCAGCGATACGGCCCGTTAGGCGATGACCTCGGACAGCTCTGCCAGCGTCCTCAGCTCCACGACGGGCTCACCGGGCAGACGCTCGCGCGTCTGACCGAAGCGGTTGATCCATACCACCTGCATGCCGAAATGGGCCGCCGCCGCGGCATCCCAGGCGTTCGAGGATTGGAAGCTCACCTCCATTGGCTCGACGTCGAGCTGCGCACAGGCCAAATCATAGACACGCGCATCCGGTTTGTAGATGCCCACCTCGTCCACAGAATACGCTCCGTCGAGGTGATCGCCGAGCCCGCTCGAATCAATCGCCGCCTTGAGCATGCGCGGCGAGCCATTGGACAAGACTGCTGTTTTCAGACCCCTTCGCTTCAGCGTGGCCAGCGTGTCCTTGACTTCCGGGTAACAGTCGAGCTCGAGATAGGCATTCATGAGATCGGCACGCAGATCTGCGTCTTCAATGCCGCACGTCTCCATCGCAAAATCGAGACCATCCTGGGTGACTTGCCAAAACTCCACGTACGCGTTCATCAGGCTGCGCAACCACGTGTATTCTAACTGCTTCGTTCGCCACAACATCGAAAGTTGATCTGCCTTCGCACCGACACGCGCACGGTGCTTGCCGACAGCGGAGTGCACGTCGAACAGCGTGCCGTAGGCGTCGAATACGCAGGCCTTGATCCCGTTGAGCTTTTTCATGGCCTAACTCCCGTTATCCTTGAGTCTTATTTAGACCTAAGTTTTTCATTCAACCTTACCGTCATCGACATTCAAACCCCGACGCGCTCGCGGTGATGGCGTCGATGCCATCGTGTGTGCAGAAACAACGAACCTGAACGTACCCCCTGGGCGCCCGCGCACCTTATCCACTAGAGGATACGATCGTCTGAATACGCAATCGCTTGCACAGCCCGAAAAAAATCGTGCCGGATCCGCGCCAGCCCCGCAGGCAGTCCTCTTCGCCGAAATGCGGGAACGCGCTGCTGACTATGGCATGGCGCCCGGTATTGCAGACCCGCTTTTCATCGTTCAGGCGGTTGACATGGCAGTCGCGCGGGCAGACGCAGCAATCCTCGAGTTCTTTCAGGGCGGCTTCTACCCGTTCCTCCATTTCCCCCCGGCGGCAGGTCTGCAGGCAGACGGGTTCGTAATACTCGAGGAGGTATTGCGGTTCCGGTTTAACCGGCAGACTGATGGCGATCATCGGCAGTCAGCTTCTGGTGGAGAATGCGGCAATCCCCCAATATAGCGCCTCACCATACGAACTGATAGACGTTCCTTCAACACTCCGTTCTGCCAGGTACATGCCAGTGGAAAATACTAACCACAGTACGAATAATAAAAAGTATCGTAATTGTAAACGGCGTATGGACAGTGATATCCTTAATGAATCTCTTAAATCGCATATGTTGCTTTTTTTTCCTCATTGTTTATGCCAATATTAAAAAAACAATAATCCTGATTACCGCTAAAGAAATCAAGGGTTAGTGTCGATTAACTATAATCAAAAGAGAATATATTATTTAAAGAAATACAGAAGAGTTTAAAGAATATATTTATTGCTGAGTAAATTATATTAAATTACTCTATTAATTCTGGACAATAATAAGCAATTAATTCACTTGTTAACTATTCTTNNTGGAGAAAATAGAGCAGCAACTGTCGGAACTTAAAAAGCGTATGAAAAGAAAAAATCAGGAAAGTTCTTAATGACAGACGAGTCCCAGTCAGAGCAGCAGGCGCATAAAACCGATTTATTCACCGTCACTAATGAGAAAGCGCTGGCGCTGCGCCGACGTTGGATCCTCGGGTTTCTGCTGTCCGTGGTATCCCTGCTATGGCTGGGTGCGCACCTGGACGAAATCAGCGACGCCAGCCTATGGCCTTTCAGGGCACCCTCGCAGCTCGTGGTGCTATGGGCATCGTGCCTGGCGGTACTGGCCATGCTAGCAGTCGTTCGCGCAAATGTCATCGAGTCCGTGTTCGGCGGCCTGAGTGAGGCGGTGCGCTGGCACCGTCGGCTGGGCCTGGCATCCCTGGTTTTGCTCACAGTCCATGTTCTGTTGCTCGTCGGTGACGCGCTGCTCGCCGGAGTCCCGGTGTCCTTCGTTCTGCTGCCGTTCACCATGCCAGGCCAACGTTCGTTGGACATCCTGGTCTTCTACGTGCTGATCGTGCTCGGGATCCTCGCCTACGACCGCCGCATGCGGCACGAAAAATGGTTGGCCGTGCACCGGCTGTTGGGCTTGATTTATACCGCCGGCATCGTGCATGCGAGCATTGAGCCAGGGTCGATCCAGAACTTTGAACCGCTGCGAACCTTCTTCGTGATTCTGATCCTGGTAGGCCTGAGCGCATGGGCCTACAATGTGGTTGCGCTGCGCGGCATGGGTCCGCGGTATAATTACTGGGTCAGCGCAGTGCGACCGCGAGGAAACGACGTGGTCGACCTCGTGCTCAAGCCGCAGGATCAGCGCATGATGTTTGTGCCAGGGGCGTTCGTCCTGCTCCGGGTGCCCGGCTTCAAGGGCATGAACAAAGAGCTGCACCCCTTTTCCATCGCCTCATCTCCTGTTGAGCTCGACCTTCAGCTGTCGGTCGTGCAAAGAGGCGACTTCACTAAGTTTCTGTCCTACCTGTCTCTGGGGCAGGACAATCCGGATTACTGGAAACACAGGCGGCCCGGGAAGCGCCATCCCGTTTCCACCCTGAAGCCTAAGAAGGTTTACCTGTACGGCCCGTTCGGCGGCTTTAATATGATGCGCTTCATGGGCTATCGACGCGTGGTCTGGATTGCCACCGGGATAGGCGTCACACCGTTTATGAGCATGCTGAAGTTCGAGCAGCACAACAGGGGTGACATCCGGCAAATATGGTTTTACTACCTTGTCCGCAACGAGGACCAAGCCATCTACCGGCAGGAGATTGAGGACCTGTGCAAAGGCGCTAACTCGGTTGTCAACTTGACCGTATGGGAGAGCTCGCAGCACGGGCGTTTGAGCGCCACGCAGATCGCCGAGGACGTCGGTTTCGACGATTACGCCGTGATGATGTGCGGTACACGGGCGGCGGTGGAGGACCTGTCACGCCAGTTCATGGATCTTGGCCTGCCGCAAAGCCGCATTATTTCAGAGGAGCTGCAGTTCCGCGCCAGCCCCCCTGAGGAATGAAATCTCTGCATCTTGGCCGCGCCCGGTCCCGGGGCCACCTCCCCTGCCGGGGTAATTAATTAATCATCTCTTGATCTAGATCATCGGCTTCCGGGATCTTTCTGCTAAACATTTAATAAGTAATTCTCAGCATGATAATCAATGCAGGTAATCCTTGATAAAGCACTGATCGCCCGCTATGGGCAAACGGGTCCACGTTATACATCGTACCCTTGTGCTGTAAATTTCCATGACGGTTTCAACGACAGTCATTACAAGCATGCTGTCCAGCATACCAACGAGGAATTAATACCATCACCCTTGTCGCTTTATTTCCACCTGCCGTTTTGCAGCAGGGTGTGTTACTACTGTGCCTGTAACAAGATCATCACCAGGAACCGGGCCTCACCCTATCTTGCCAGCCTGTACAAGGAGATCGCATTGCAGGGCGCCTTGTTTGACCGTGACAGGTTTGTTGATCAACTTCACTGGGGCGGCGGGACACCGACCTTCATCAGTAATGAACAGATGCGGGAACTCATGGCTGTCATCCGTAAACATTTTACCTTACGCGGTAATGACACTGGTGAATATTCCATAGAAATTGATCCGCGCGAGGTTCGTGATGACACGATTGATGTATTACGTGATATAGGGTTCAACCGTATCAGTATCGGTGTGCAGGATTTCGATCCCGATGTTCAGAAAGCGGTCAACCGGCTGCAGACTTTCGAGCAAACAGAACAAGTGATTCGTGCAGCAAGGGAAGCCGGGTTTCACTCGGTTAATATTGACTTGATATACGGTTTGCCAAAACAAACTATAAAAAGCTTTTCCAGAACACTTGAATTATTGTCTGGCTTAGATCCGGACCGGATCGCCGTATACAATTATGCCCATCTGCCGGACCTGTTCGAAACCCAGCGGCAGATAGAGGAGGAAGAACTGCCTGTTGCCGATGTCAAGCTGGATATCTTGCAGCACATCATCAATTACCTGACGGCAAATCAATATGTCTATATTGGCATGGACCATTTTGCAAAACCCGACGATGAGCTTGCCAGGGCACAGGACAGGGGTGATCTGCACCGCAATTTCCAGGGCTATACAACCCATGCAGACTGCGACATTGTCGGCATGGGGGTCACCGCCATAAGCCGCATCGGTGACTGTTATGCCCAGAACACCTGCACCCTGGAAAAGTATGAGCAAATGGTTAACTCAGGCAGGATACCGGTTGTCCGCAGAATCGAACTGGATGATGATGACCGCCTGAGGAGAGATGTAATTACCAGCCTGATTTGCCACTTTCTCCTGCGATTTGCTGATATCGAGGATAACTATAACATCGACTTTGCGGATTATTTCCATGATGAACTGGTCACGCTGGGTGCATTGGAAAAGGATGGCCTGTTAACTCTGGACAGTGATGCCATCAACGTCACCCCTAAAGGGCGATTATTGATCCGGAATATCTGCATGGTCTTTGACAAGTATCTGCAGGGCGGTATGAACAGCAATAGATTTTACAGGGTGATTTGATAAGCGAATCCTTTATCCGGGAAAAGTCGGGGAGCGATCATTTCATTCGCTCTCCCGCTCGAGGCTCACGAACAGCCGTCTGACCTGGCCTCAGGCAGGCCCTGAAAATGTAGCCATAAACCGGCAATTAACGGTTCCCACAGGCTTTCTTGATCGCGGAATACTGAGTACTTATACTAATTAACCCACTTGAAAATCAGGGGATTGCAATTAATCTGCTGGAGCAATAAATAATGGGAAAACTCATATCAACCCACACGGACAACGCCACGGAGGCCGGATCTTTCGATCGGTGGGTGGCACGAAAGATATTATCAATCATCGGTAACCCGGCACTTGCATTCGTACTGCATGATGGCTCCACCGTTACAATCGGGGACGGACAGACCAGCCTCCGCTTGCTGATTCACGATCGGCCCGCCCTTTGGTTACTGGCCATCAACCCGGAACTGTATTTCGGCGAACTGTATTCCGAGGGCCGGATCGATCTTGAGGGCGGCCTCAGCGAATTTCTAAACACAGCTAACCGGGCTCTAACTGCCAGGAAAAGCCCTGTAGTCAGCGGTTTAATTTATTCCTGGGTAAAGCAGCTGTTCATCAACAATAGCCTTGATACGGCGCGCCACAATATTCATCAACACTACGATATCGGCAATGCCTTTTATGAGAAGTGGCTGGACCGTGAAATGCAGTATACCTGTGCCTATTTTGCCGCTCCCGACTGCACTCTGGAGCAGGCCCAAATTGCTAAAATGGATCATGTTTGTCGCAAACTCAGGCTGGAACCCGGGCAAAGCGTTGTTGAAGCAGGATTCGGCTGGGGTGGACTGGCACGGCATATGGCACGGAAGTATGGCGTCCGGGTCAAGGCATACAATATTTCACATGAACAGGTTGCCTATGCCAGGCAACGTGCGAAAAATGAAGGGCTGGATGAACAGGTTGAATACATAGAGGATGACTACCGGAATATCAGGGGTGAGTTCGATGTCTTTGTTTCCGTCGGCATGCTGGAACACGTCGGGACTCGAAACTACAAGGTCCTCGGCAGGGTCATTAATTCGTGCCTGAAAGAAAAGGGTATGGGGTTGATCCATACCATTGGGCGTAACCGGCCCGGTTATATGAATCCCTGGATAGCAAAACGGATTTTCCCGGGGGCATGTCCTCCCGCCATCAGCGAGATGATGAATATCTTCGAATCAGAGAATCTCTCTGTTCTGGATATCGAGAACCTGCGATTACACTACGCCACGACACTGGAACACTGGCTCTCCCGATTCAACGATAATATCGGGCAGATACGGGAAAAATACGATGAAAAGTTTATCCGTGCCTGGCGTCTCTACCTGTGCGGATCCATCAGTGCCTTTACTACCGGCAGATTACAATTATATCAGGTGGTATTCACTCCAGGGGAAAATAACAATTTGCCCTGGTCGCGTGCCCATCTCTACGATTCACATCAGTAACCAAAGTATAAAAACAATACTTTTTAATTGATATTACTGTGGCTCACCGCTTTCTCGTACAAGGTGTAGGCCTTCTGCTCGGGATCATATTTTGTTTTCAACTGCTCGTAGCCCAGTCCGTTGTAGAGACGATCGAATTTCCCCCGCGATATAAACGATGACGAGTAAAGCATCTTTATACCACCGAGATCGAAGCATTTTCGATCGAGGATCCGGGTATAATGATTCGCCTCCAGCCCCGGCGCTTTACTCACATTACAGTAACAACCCAGGTTGAAATAAAGCTCGTTTGCCTTGATTGGATAAATGGATGGTGATGCTGGCGTCTTGATGGGAACAGCTGTCCATGGTTTACCCTCGAGATCGATATTCTCAAGGGCATAGTCAACAAGTTCCCTGGCTTGTTCCCAGGGAACCTCCCAGTCCTGTATCAGTGGTTCTGTTTCCTTTCCTGAACGCCAGGGTAATCGGCGTTGCCAGATTTCCTTCCATTGACAGTAGCGCGTATAAAATCCTGAATTGCGAAAACGCCCGGGTGCATACCGGCGAAAAAGACGGTATGCAAATGTATCCGGTACATTCCAGAACCAGTCAGGATCGTAGCGGAAGATATAATCCCTGGTTGTAAGATAAATATCATCGGTCTGCTGTATGAGTTTATAAAAGATATGTTTCCGCACGATATCATGCGTATACGGCACCCCCTCGACCATCCTGGCTGTCATCAGGTAAAAGCTGGTGTTAGAGAAAAACAGACCCTCAATGAAATCGATGTGATTATCTTCCGTTGCCTGCTGCATGACATTCAAATACTCATTAACGTTAGCGAAGCGCACCACTTTCATATGCACAAAAGGGCGGGCCTCCATAAGCCTGATTTTTGCGCGCAGGATGTATCCAAGGGTTCCGTAGGAATTGGGCAAGGCATGAAACAGGTCACTGTAGGCGTTCGTACTGTTACACAGGACAATCCGACCATCCGGTAACAGTACTTCCGCTTCGATCAGCCCATCATGGACGAAACCATGGCGATAACAGCTGGATTCAATGCCGATGCCGACTGTCGCTCCGCCAATCGTAATATGCTTGAGCTCGGGAGTAACCAGCGGCAATCTGCCCAGCGGCAATACGGCATCAACGATGCTTTCAAAGGTAGCAAGACCTTCAACATCGAGCATATTGTTTTCTACATCAACAGCTAACACATTGTTGAAATCAGCGAGCGATAGCCCCTCCGAACGATTGCTCTTCCACGATCCATAACGAAACAGGTTTGAGATCGTTCGCTTGCGCAGGCGTAATTTGCCTTGTTGTGATGCCAGTGCCTGCTGCAGGTGTTGTTTTTTAGCGGAAAAGTCGTTCATATCCCCGTTGATCCATGCTGCCGTAAGGGGTTGCTAGGCGTTGTTGCGCTCGAGGATCACGAAACTGTAATCATATTCATTCCTGGCGTCGGCCTTGAAATCTTGCCTTCCCACTTCTTCCCAGATGTCCCAATCCATTTTCGGAAACCAGGTATCACCTTCGACCTCGGCGTGGACCTTGGTCAGGTATATTCGTGTGGCCTTGTCCAGCGTTTGTTCGTAAAGATCCGCTCCGCCCATGATCATAACCTCGCCGGCATCGGCATACTGTTTGTAGAAATCCTCGAGGCTGTTCAACACCGTGCAACCTTCCGCCTGGTAATCGGTTTCCCGGCTCAGGACCACGTTGTCACGGCCGGGCAAGGGACGGCCAATGGACTCATGTGTTTTTCTGCCCATGACAATCGGTTTGCCCATCGTGACTGCCTTGAAGTACTTGAGATCGGAAGACAAACGCCAGGGAAGTGTATAATCTTGGCCAATGATGCCATTCCTGTCCATTGCCACAATTAACGATATTTTCATACAGCGATGGGTGCCTTGATAGCTGGATAGCTTTCATAACCGATTAACTCAAAGTCTTCGTATTTGAAATCAAAGATCGATGTCACCTCCGGGTTGATCTTCATTACCGGCAACGGCAAGGGTTTGCGCGATAACTGTTCGTCTACCTGTTCCAGGTGATTGACATAGAGATGGGCATCACCGAAGGTATGTACGAATTCGCCCGGTTGCAGACCGCAAACCTGTGCGATCATCATCGTTAATAATGAGTACGAGGCAATGTTAAAGGGCACACCGAGGAAGATGTCTGCGCTGCGCTGATATAACTGGCAGGACAACTGGCCGTTGCTCAGGTAAAACTGGAAGAACGCGTGACAGGGCATGAGTGCCATCTTCTCCAGTTCGCCGACGTTCCAGGCACTGACGATCAAGCGCCGGGAATCCGGATTGGTCTTGATCAATTCGATCACGTTTTTGATTTGATCTACTGTTTTACCGTCTGCGGTTTTCCAATGGCGCCATTGCGCACCATAGACCGGTCCCAGATTACCATCTGCATCTGCCCACTCGTCCCAGATGCTGACACCGTGATCCTTTAGATACTTGATGTTGGTATCGCCATTTAAAAACCAGAGCAGTTCATGGATGATGGACTTGAAATGCAATTTCTTGGTGGTGATGGCCGGGAAGCCTTCGCCGAGATCGAAACGCATCTGGTAACCGAACACCGACAGCGTGCCGGTGCCGGTGCGGTCTTCCTTTTTCTTGCCGTGGGTTTTTACGTGCCGCATGAATTCCAGGTATTGTTCCATTTACTACTCCCTTTAAACCATTTGCTGAATGACCTTGCCCCTGACATAGGCGATGACCAGTAATATAACACCCAGGATGATCATCGGTAACGACAGTACCTGTCCCATCGTCAACCAGTCCCAGGCGAGGTAACCGTTGTTGGGTTCGGGTTCGCGCACGAACTCTATCAGGCCTCGGAACACGCCATAGCCCAGCAGGAATAATCCGGATGCGGCCATCAACGGCCGCGGTTTCGAGGTAAACCACCAGAGAATAATAAACAAAAGCAGTCCTTCGAGCAGGGCCTCATATAACTGCGAGGGATGGCGCGGGATGCCGCCTGCCCGCGGGTCCGGAAACACCATGGCCCAGGGCAGCATGCTTGGCGTGCCCCAGAGTTCACCGTTGATAAAGTTGGCGATGCGGCCGAAGAACAAACCCAGCGGCGCCACTGGTGCGACGAAATCACTGACCGTGAAAAACAGCTTGCCGTATTTTTTGGCGAAAAACAGCATGGCCGCAATTACACCGAGTAAACCGCCATGAAACGACATGCCGCCCTTGTTGATCATGAACACTTCCAGCGGGTTATCGAGGTAATACGGCAGGTTGTAAAACAACACCTCACCGAGGCGACCGCCGATCAGGATCCCGAGCGTGCTGTAAAACACCAGGTCTGCCACCTGGTCACCGCTCCACGATGGAGACTTCCTGGCACGAAGACTGCACAGCCACCAGGCTGTGAGGATGGCAACGACATAGCTGATCCCGTACCAGCGCACATGCAAGGGACCGAGAGAAAAGGCGATGGGATCGATATTCGGGTAGGTCAGCATGGGCGCTTATATTAACATCTCGCGCTTTGGCGTTCCCTGACGATTTCAAGCGTCCGCCGGGGTGTGGGCGCTACCGTGAATACGTTATAGTGCGGGCTCATTTCAACCGGCGACAAGCACCGCAACATGACGAGCAAACACACCAACGCGCTGATCAACGAGACCTCTCCTTATTTATTGCAGCATGCCCACAACCCGGTGGACTGGTATCCCTGGGGCGAGGAGGCGCTGGAAAAAGCCCGCACGGAAAACAAGCCGATCCTGCTGTCGGTCGGCTATTCCGCCTGTCACTGGTGCCACGTGATGGCCCACGAGTCCTTCGAGGACGAGGAAACCGCCGCCATCATGAACGAGCATTTCATTAATATTAAGGTTGACCGCGAGGAACGCCCGGACATCGACAAGATCTACCAGACGGCCCAGCAGCTGCTGACCCAGCGTACCGGCGGCTGGCCGCTGACCATGTTTCTGACCCCCGATGACCAGCTGCCGTTCTTCGGCGGCACTTACTTCCCGCCCGAACCGCGTTACGGCATGCCCGGTTTCAAGGACGTGCTGAAGCGAATCGCCGGTTTTTATGTCAGTGAGCGTGAATCGATCAAGAAGCAAAACCGCTCAGTGAAAGACGCGCTGGATCGCATCGGCCAGACGCCGGCCGTGGAAACGGCGCTGCAACTGGACAGCACGCCCATGGACCAGGCCGTCCGGCAACTGGAGGACAGTTTTGACTCGCGGCACGGCGGTTTCGGGCCTGCGCCGAAATTCCCGCACCCGTCCAACCTCGACTTTCTGCTGCGGATGGCTGCCGATGACCCGGACAACAATGGCCTGGCGACGATGATTGACACTACGTTCCGGAAGATGGCGCTGGGCGGGGTCTACGACCAAGTCGGTGGCGGCTTTTACCGTTACTCGGTGGATGACCACTGGGAGATCCCGCATTTCGAAAAGATGCTCTATGACAACGGGCCACTGCTGGGGCTTTATACCCGCGCCTGGCAATTGATCGGCCATCCTTTATACCAACGCATCGCCCGGGAAACCGCCGACTGGGTGATGCGGGACATACAATCCCCGGAGGGAGCGTATTACTCGACGCTGGACGCCGACTCCGAAGGGGTAGAAGGCAAATTCTATATCTGGGATCCGGAGGAGTTGAAGTCGCTGCTGGATGAAAAGGAATTTTCTACTATAAAACAATACTTTAACCTGCATCAGCCGGCCAATTTCGAGGGCCGCTGGCACCTGCACGTGACCCAGGGCCTGGACTACGTGGCCCAGCAAACCGGTCAGTCTATTGACGAGGTGTCCCGGTTGCTGATCAGCGCCCGGGGCAAGCTGCTGACCGCCCGCAACCAGCGGATCTGGCCCGGCCGCGATGAAAAGATCCTGACTTCCTGGAACGGCCTGATGATCACGGGCATGGCCCGGGCGGCCATCGCCTTCAGCAACGAGGATTATTTCAACTCGNNGGCCAACCGCTCCCTCGCCTTTATCCGCAACACGCTCTGGAAACAAGGCCACCTGTTGGCGACCTACAAGGACGGCAAGGCCCACCTGAACGCCTACCTGGATGATTACGCCTTCCTGGTCGAGGGCATTCTTGACCTGTTGTCCTGCCGCTGGGACAGTGACTGGCTGGCGTTTGCGATCGAACTCACCGACGCCATGCTGGCGAAGTTCGAGGACAGCGACGGCGGCGGGTTTTACTTCACCTCGCACGACCACGAGCAGCTGATCCAGCGCAACAAACCCTACATGGATGACGCCCTGCCGGCCGGCAATGCCGTCGCTGCCCGGGTGCTGTTGCAGCTTGGCCACCTGTTGGGAAAGACTGATTACCTGACTGCAGGTGAGCGTTCACTTAAGTCCGCCTGGACCTTAATCGGCCATTTCCCGGTCGGGCACTGCACTTTTTTGACTGCCTTGAAGGATTATTTGCGGCCACCGCGCCAGATCATCATCCGCGGCAGTGGTGATGAGCTTGGCCAGTGGCAGCAAACCGCGCAGGGTGAGTCGGGAGTCTATGATCTCATCTACGCCATCCCGGATGCTGAAACCCGGCTGCCCGGGATCCTCAATCAGCGCGAGCCCGGGGCCGAAACCCGGGCCTATATCTGCACCGGGATCCAATGCCTGACCCCGTTAAATCGGCTTGATTTACTGTCTAAAAACCTAAAAAATGACTGATAGGTTTAACACGTTTTTATTGCAACGCAGCATTGTTAGCCAGCAGGTTAACCTCTCCCGGCAGTCGTCTCGGGAGATTCCGTTTTGTAATAAAACCAAATACATTGAGGTTGTGTTTCGCCTCTGCCCGGAAAATCATGCTTAAAAAAAGATTTGGGGGCAAATAATCTGAGGAGGAGGTTGTATGGCTTCAAAGAATAAGAAACTTAATGACTGGGTCGATAAGGTGGCGGCCCTTTGTGAACCGGACAATGTGGTCTGGTGTGATGGGTCAGAAGAAGAATACGACCGGATGTGGGATATCCTGGTCAAAGGCGGCACCGCCAAGCGCCTGGATGACAAGAAACGACCCAACAGTTACTACTGCCGTTCCGTCCCTGAAGACGTGGCGCGAGTGGAAGACCGGACCTACATCTGTTCACAAAAGCAAGAAGGTGCCGGACCCACCAATAACTGGGCGGACCCGAAGGAAATGCGCGAAACCCTCAACGACCTGTTCACGGGTTGCATGAAGGGCCGCACCATGTATGTGATTCCCTTCAGCATGGGACCCATCGGCTCACCCATTTCCCACATCGGAGTGGAACTCACCGATTCACCTTACGTGGTCACCAACATGCACATCATGACCCGCGTCGGTACCAAGGTGCTGGATGCGCTGGGCGAAGATGGCGAATTTGTGCCCTGTATCCACTCTGTGGGCGCACCGCTGGAAAAGGGACAAAAAGACGTGGCCTGGCCCTGCAATACCACGAAATACATCGTGCATTTCCCCGAGACCCGCGAGATCTGGTCTTACGGATCCGGCTACGGCGGTAACGCTCTGCTGGGCAAGAAGTGCTTCGCCCTGCGCATCGCCTCGGTCATGGCCCGCGACGAGGGCTGGCTGGCCGAGCACATGCTGATCCTGAAGCTGACCAGCCCGGAGGGCAAGGTCCGTTATGTGGCCGGTGCCTTCCCCAGTGCCTGCGGCAAGACCAACCTGGCCATGCTGACCCCGACCATCCCGGGCTGGAAGGTCGAGACGATCGGCGACGACATCTGCTGGATGAAGTTCGGCGACGACGGCCGGCTCTACGCCATCAATCCCGAGGCCGGCTTCTTCGGCGTGGCGCCGGGCACCAGCATGGACTCCAACCCGAACGCGATTCGGGCGCTGGAAAAGAACTCGGTATTTACCAATGTTGCCGAAACCGACGACGGTGATGTCTGGTGGGAAGACATGACAAAGGAAAAACCGAGCCACCTCACCGACTGGAAAGGCAATGACTGGACCCCGGAATCCGAGACTCCGGCGGCCCACCCGAATGCCCGCTTTACCTGTCCGGCCAGCCAGTGCCCGGTAATAGCCGATGAGTGGGAAGACCCCAAAGGTGTGCCCATCAGCGCCATCATGTTCGGTGCCCGCCGCGCTACGGTAGTGCCGCTGGTCAATGAGGGCCGCGACTGGAGACACGGTACGTTCCTCGGCACGATTGTCGCCAGCGAGATGACTGCGGCCGCCTTTGGAAAAATCGGCCAGTTGCGCCGTGACCCGATGGCCATGCTGCCTTTCTGCGGTTACAACATGGCCGACTATTGGGATCACTGGCTGAAGATGGGCAAGAAAGCCGGCGCCAAACTGCCAAAGATTTATTACGTTAACTGGTTCCGCAAAGACGATGACGGCAAGTTTATGTGGCCTGGCTTTGGTGAAAACAGCCGCGTGCTGAAATGGATCTTCGAACGTTGCGAAGGCACCGGTGATGCAGTTGAAACACCGATTGGTAACCTGCCGACCATGGACGCCCTCGAATTTGATGGACTTGGTGTGACCGATAATGACAAGGCTACGCTGTTGCGCGTTGATGTGGACGGGTGGCTCAGTGAAATCCCGTTGATCCGGGAATACTACGAGTCATTCGGCGATCATTTACCGCAGGAACTGGTCAAGGAACTGGATGACCTGGAAAAACGGCTTGAACAATCCAAGTCGGCAGTTGCCTGATGTAACAATACAGCCACGTTTTACGACGTTGGAACATAACTAACAGAAACCCGCTCCCCGGAGCGGGTTTTTTACAATAATTATAAAAACCGAGGAATTAATGATGATTGAAATGACGCTCGAGCTTGCTGAGGCAGTTGGAATGGCGGCCTTGAAAAAGGCAGCACAGATCAAACGGCCGATGAGTGTATCCATCGTCGATGAATCCGGACGCCTGGTTTTCTATTCACGTATGGACGGCGCGGGTTATTTTACCTTTGATACGTCACGGGCCAAGGCCATGGCAGCGGCATCATTCAAACGCTCGACGCTGGAGATCACACAAAATAAGGATCTGAACCCGTTGCTCTGGTACTCATTGCCAAGCGTGGTACCGGCACAGGCCCTGCCCAGTCCGGGTGGCTTACCCATCAAGAAAGACGGGCGGGTGATCGGCGCGATTGGATTGGGCGGCGGTTCACCGGAAGAAGATCACGATTGTGCTATAGCCGGCGCCATGGTCGCAGGCAAACAGTAACTACTAAGTTTATTTCAGGGCTACGCCATACCGTTTGCAGTGATCGGGCAGCAGCAGGCGGGACTGAAGCCCGAGCCGATAGCCGCACGCGGGACATTTCTGGCTGAACTGGACGAAGCCCGCCAGAACGAACGGTGTAACCAGGACCAGCAAGATAATTGTTGCAGTAGCCTGGCTCAAGCCGATCAATAGATCCAGGATCACAGCCATCAGCAGGCCAGACATGGTTATTACAAACAGGCTGACCATCCGTCTCTGCCACTGCTTTGATTCTGCCAGCTAATTCNNGCCACTGCTTTGATTCTGCCAGCTAATTCGCATCAAGTATGCTTTTGCCAGGCCTTGTTTGCATAAAGGCACTAAATCGAGTAACTGAAATTTTCCTCGAACTTGGCAAACAGTTCATCCTTGGTGTGCGCATGGTTTTGTGTACCGTTATGCTCAATATTAACCATGCCCATGAGTGCGGCCAGGCGACCGGTGGTCTCCCAATCCATATCATTCATCAGTCCGTATAATATGCCAGCACGGAACGCATCTCCACAACCGGTCGGGTCCGTGATTACTTCCGGCATGGCAATCGGTATCTCGTAGAATTTTTCTTTCGTGTGTATGCGTGATCCTTCTGAACCACGGGTAACAATCAATGCCTCCAACCTGCCCTTGACATCATCAAGGCTAAGTCCTGTTTTCTTTTGAAACATTTGCCATTCATAGTCATTGAGCGTCATCCAGGTGGCTTGATCAACAAAATTGGTCAGCTCCTCGCCGTTAAACATAGGCATGCCCTGGCCGGGATCAAAAATAAACGGGATGTTGGCATCGGCAAATTGTGTAGCGTGCTCGATCATACCATCCCGACCATCCGGCGAAATGATGCCAATGGAAATGTCCCTGGCATCTGTTACCTTGTTAAAGTGTGACATACCCATAGCCCCGGGATGAAACGCAGTGATCTGGTTATCATCCAGGTCGGTCGTGATAAAGGCCTGTGCCGTAAAAGTATCATCGATAACCTTGACATGGCTGCGATCGATTGAGTTATTGTCAATCCATCTTTCATACGGTTCGAAATCATGGCCTACCGTCCCCATGGGCAACACCTGGCCTGATAACAAGTTAAGATTGTAGGCAATATTACCTGCGCAACCACCGAACTCCCGGCGCATGTCCGGCACCATGAAGGAAACATTCAATATGTGAACCTTGTCCGGAAGGATGTGGTTTTTGAACTGGTCCGGAAAAACCATGATAGTGTCAAAGGCAAATGAACCACAAATTAGCGCTTTCATGTGGGAACCCTTATCGTTGATTTATTTTTTTCTAGGTTAAAGCCAATCCCGGTTTTCTTTCATATCACCTGAAACCTGTAGCCCGGGTTGTCGGTCTCAGGCAACTGCCTTGCTGGTCTTCCTGTTCCCTGCACGTTTACCGGCCTGGCGTTCAAGTACCGGCTTGAGATGTTTCCCGGTATGGGACTTTTTGATTTTTACAACATCTTCCGGTGCACCCGTGGCAATGACCTCGCCACCGCCGTCTCCCCCTTCAGGGCCAAGATCAATAATCCAGTCTGCTGTCTTGATTACATCCAGATTATGCTCAATAACGACCACCGTATTACCGTGGTCGCGCAAGCGATGCAGTACGTGCAGGAGTTGTTTGATGTCTTCAAAGTGCAGTCCGGTCGTGGGTTCATCCAGTATATACAAGGTCTTGCCGGTATCACGCTTGGACAATTCACGGGAAAGCTTTACTCGTTGTGCCTCACCGCCGGAGAGCGTAGTCGCATTCTGGCCCAGCTTGATATACGACAGGCCAACGTCCATGAGTGTCTGCAGTTTGCGAGCGATCGCTGGCACGGCATCAAAAAATTCCCGCGCCTCCTCGATGGTCATCTCCAATGTTTCATGAATGCTCTTGCCCTTGTAACGTACGTCCAGGGTTTCCCGATTGTAGCGCTTGCCCTTGCAGACATCGCAGGGCACATAGATGTCCGGCAGAAAATGCATCTCCACCTTGATCACGCCGTCACCCTGGCAGGCCTCGCAGCGACCGCCCTTGACGTTGAAACTGAACCGGCCCGGCTTGTAACCGCGGGAACGGGATTCCTGAGTTGCGGCGTAAAGTTCACGGATGGGTGTGAAGACACCGGTATAGGTAGCTGGATTGGATCGCGGTGTGCGGCCGATGGGACTCTGATCAATGTCAACCACCTTGTCAAAATTCTCCAGGCCCTCGACCGATTCATACTCGGCGGGATTGAGATTACTGCCGTTAATTTCACGTGCGGTGATCTTGTGCAGGGTTTCGTTAATCAGGGTCGACTTGCCTGAACCGGATACCCCCGTGACACAGATAAACAGGCCTACCGGTATTTCCACGTTTACCGATTTCAGGTTGTTTCCCCTTGCGCCGCTGATCTTCAGCGTGCTCATGGGATTGACTGGCGTTCTGGATTCAGGGACATCGATCTGCATGCGACCGGAAAGATACTTTCCGGTTAACGATGTTTCGTGATCCATAATATCTTGTGGTGTGCCCTGGGCAACAATTTCACCGCCGTGGATGCCGGCACCGGGACCTATATCAATGACATGGTCCGCAGCGTGGATGGCTTCCTCATCGTGTTCGACAACGATCACCGTATTACCCAGGTCGCGCAAATGCCTGAGAGTGGCCAGCAACCGCTGGTTGTCGCGTTGATGCAGGCCGATGGAGGGTTCGTCCAGCACGTACATCACACCGACCAGACCGGCGCCGATCTGGCTGGCGAGACGGATACGCTGGGCCTCGCCACCAGAGAGTGTTTCTGCACTGCGGCTCAACGTCAGGTAATTCAATCCGACATTAACCAGGAACTGGAGTCTTTCCCGGACTTCTTTAAGTATCCTCGCGGCTATCTCGCCACGTTGTCCTGAAATTTTTATATTTGTAAAAAATTCCAGACTCTGTTCGATGGACTTCGCCGTGATATCCGGCAGGTTCACGTCATTGATATAGACATGCCGTGCCGCTGTGTTCAGACGTGTTCCTGCACAGGCCGGGCAGAGCTTGTTGCTCTGGTACTTTGCCAGTTCTTCTCTCACCATGATGGAATCTGTATCCAGGTAGCGGCGCTGCATGTTCGGGATGACACCTTCGAATGGATGTTTACGTTTCATGGTTTTACGGTCGTAGATATATTCAAAGGTAATACTTGTATCTCCACTCCCGTAGAGGATGACATCACGGATATCTTCGGGTATTTCGTTAAACGGTGTATCAATATCAAACTTGTAATGCTTTGCGAGACTTTTGATCAACTGGAAGTAATAGGCATTACGACGGTCCCAACCACGGATGGCTCCACCAGGAAGGCTTAATTCCTGGTCCTGGATAATTTTGTCCGGATCAAAAAACTGGATGACACCCAGGCCATCACATTTGGAACAGGCGCCGATCGGATTATTGAATGAAAACAGGCGCGGTTCCAGTTCATTCAGACTGTAACCACACTTACTACAGGCAAAGCGGGCGGAAAATGTGATCTCTTTTTCAGGGTCGCCCATGGAAACAATCCTTGCTGTACCATCCGATAACCGGATAGCGGTTTCAAAGGATTCTGCAAGACGCAGTGCCTGGTCCAGTTTTACCTTGAAACGATCAACAACTGCCTCGATATCATGTTTCTTGTACAGATCCAGTGCCGGTACCTGATCGAGATCCATGACCTTGCCATCGATACGGGCACGGATAAAACCATCACTGCGCAATCGCTCAATGATATTAATGTGTTCACCCTTTCTTGCCTGTATGATCGGCGCCAGCATCATCAGGCGTTCACCCTCTTCCATAGCCAGTACCTGGTCAACCATCTGGCTGACCGTCTGTGCCGCAAGTTTCAAGCCATGTTCAGGACAACAGGGTTCACCAACCCGGGCAAACAACAGGCGCAAGTAATCATAAATTTCTGTGATCGTACCAACAGTGGAGCGCGGGTTATGTGAGGTAGACTTTTGTTCAATGGATATGGCGGGTGACAGNNGAACTGGCGGGCGTATGCAGATAAAGATTCCACGTAACGCCGTTGACCATCCGCATAGATCGTATCAAAGGCAAGGGAAGATTTTCCCGAGCCGGAAATTCCTGTGATTACGATCAGTTTGTCACGCGGAATATCAAGATTGATATTTTTCAGATTGTGGGTCCGTGCGCCGCGGATACGAATAAAGTCCATGGAAACTTGTTTAGCCGGAAAAGAGGTAAACTGATACTATAATTGTTTTTGGCGGCCCGACGCAAAGAGAATTCCAAATGTCCCCCGATTACCGCATGTCTCCCATGGAGCTTAGAAGCAGTATGGCGTTGTCTCTCATACTGTTCCTGCGCATGCTGGGTCTGTTTTTAATCCTGCCGGTGTTTGCACTCTATGCAGAAGACCTGGGTGATGCCACACCCACCCTGGTGGGTCTTGCCCTGGGCAGCTACGGACTCACCCAGGCCTTGCTGCAAATACCATTCGGGATGATATCAGACCGCCTGGGAAGAAAACCGGTCATCGTCGCCGGCCTGTTAATTTTCGTTGCTGGCAGCATCATTGCCGGACTGGGCGATTCCATCTACACGGTTATTCTGGGTCGGGCACTGCAGGGAGCCGGCGCCATTGCGGCCGCCGTGATTGCCTTGGCGGCAGACCTGACCCGTGATAACCAGCGCAGCAAAACCATGGCCATGATCGGGATCAGTGTTGGCGTGGCAATTTCAATTGCCTTTGTCGGTGCACCGATCCTGAATACCTATATTGGCGTCCCGGGATTATTTTTCATGGCGGCAGGCCTGGCCCTGCTGGCCATCGTTGTCCTGCTCGGGCTGGTGCCGACACCGGAAAAGATCCAGGTAAGCAGTGTCCCCCGCCACACCGATAACCGGCTATTGAATGTGCTGACCAATCCCGTGCTGCTGCAGCTTTATATCGGTATCTTCGTGCTGCACATGCTGATTATGACCACCTTTGTGGTCTTGCCACTCAGCCTCAGGGACATTGCCGGGCTTGCCACCGCGCAGCATTGGCATGTTTACCTGCCGGTATTACTGATCTCGGCCCTGCTGATGATGCCCTGCATTATCATCAGCGAACACTATAACAAGGCCATTCTCATTTTTATCATGGCCATCGGCCTGCTGGCGCTCTCCCAGTTTGGGCTCTACGGCTGGCACTACACCGTCATGCAGATCACAATTAGTATGACCCTGTTTTTCCTGGCCTTTAACTACCTTGAAGCAATATTGCCGTCCCTGATTTCCAGGGTCGCACCGGCACAGGACAAGGGAACTGCCCTGGGGGTATATTACACCAGCCAGTTCATCGGGATCTTCTTGGGCGGGGTCANNCACCGGCGGTGCCATCCATGAGCACTACGGGCTGGAAAACGTCTTCCTGTTTGGCGGGGTCATTGCCTGTTGCTGGCTGCTAGCCTGCCTGTTATTGCCCGCCCCGGAGCTTAGCAGCAGGCGTGAAGAGTCCGGGTCATCTGGGGTATGATACACAGACAATAAATAAGGAGGAATTCCAATGGCAAGAGGGGTAAACAAGGTCATTCTGATCGGCAACCTGGGCAATGATCCAGACATACGCTATACGCAGGGCGGCGCAGCGGTTGCCAATATCAGTCTTGCTACTGCCGAGTCCTGGCGTGACAAGGATTCCGGCGAACAACAGGAACGTACCGAATGGCACCGGATAGTTTTCTTCGGCCGGCTCGCGGAAATCGTTGGTGAATATCTCAAAAAAGGTTCGCAAATTTATGTCGAGGGCCGTTTGCAAACTCGCAAGTGGCAGGACAAGGAAGGAAAGGACCGTTACACCACGGAAATCGTCGCCAATGATATGCAGATGCTGGGCTCACGTAGTGGCGGCTCTGCAAATTACGAACAATCCCCACCGAAAACAGAAGAAAGCAGCAGCTCATCAAAAGCGACTGCCACACAGGACGAGTTCGACGACGATATCCCCTTCTGACAGTTTTAGTAAACGGTTCAGTAGATACCCGCCAGCCGCCTGACCAGGTTGAAAAACCGCGAAATGATCTCCGGCACCTGCCGGCAGATCAGGCTGATGATCAGAATATTCATTATGGCCATAACCAGGAATATCTGCGGGATAGAAAAACCCATGGATATCAGGCCAATTGTGAGTAATGCCGAAAGGACCATGAACAGTGCATTCAGAATATTATTGGCCGCGATGATCCGGGAGCGGATCTTCTCTGCACTCAGGTTTTGTACATAAGCGTACAATGGCACGATATACAATCCGCCAAAAAAACCAGTCAATGTCAGGTCAAACAGGATCCGCCAGTTATCTAATGAATTCATGAAAAAGAATGCACCGTTTATCTTGCCCGGCGCAATCAATACTTCATAGGACAGATCAATAAAATAAAGATCTGTTGCAAACACACTAAGACCGATGGCCCCCAACACGCTGAGACCGGGCTCGATTTTTCTTGCAGAAATTTTTTCACACATCAATGAGCCTGTTCCTATACCAACAGAAAACGCTGTCAGAAGTATAGTGGTCACGTGTTCATTACCAAGTAGTATTTGTTTAGTGTAAGAAGGCACCAATGAAAGAAAGGTTGCGCCATAAAACCAGAACCAGGAAATACCGATAATGGCCCAGAAGATTTTCATGTTTTTCCGGGCATGGGCAATGATGTCCCAGGTTTTACGTAAAATATTCACACTGACTTCAAGTGATGGATCTGCCGCCCTTGCAACCGGTATATGACGGCTGGCCAACCAGCCGCAGATGGCAACGGTGATTACCATGCAGGATACGTACCAGTTACCGCCGGGTTTGATGGCAATCAGTACGCCCCCCAGTATGGTCCCGAACAGAATGGCAAGATAGGTTCCCATCTGAATCATGCCGTTACCGCCGGTCAGTTCTTCCGGCTTGAGATGCTGCGGCAGGATGCCGTACTTGAGAGGACCGAACAAGGTTGACTGTGTGCCCATGAGAAACAACACAAACATTAACAATGGCAGGCTCATCAGAAGATAGGCTACAGTAGCCAACATCATGATCACGATTTCTGCCAGCTTAATACCACGAATGAGTTGTGATTTTTCATACTTATCGGCAATCTGGCCAGCAATGGCTGAAAACAGGAAAAACGGCAGGATGAATACACCGGCGGCTATAATTACCATGATACTGCTGTTCTGCTCTGCACCGGTCAGCGAAAAGGCGATGAAGATAACCAGTGAATTCTTGAAAATATTGTCATTGANNTTGAGTGCACCCAGTGACTGGGTGAGAAACAACGGCCCGAAACGTTTATTATAAATGAGTGTGAACTGAGTCATGAATGACCATTATTCATGGGGCAACGGTAAAAATAAACCTTTAAATATAATATATAGACAAACCTTATAAATGATCGATACCAGGGTTAACTTGCTGAAGAAACGCAGAACCAAAATCGTTGCGACACTTGGCCCGGCGACAGACTCACCTAAATCAATCCGCCAGTTGATCAGGGCCGGCGTCAACATCTTTCGCCTGAACATGTCACATGGTGATCATGAAACTCACAGGGAAGCCTTTAATAATATCCGCTCCATTGCTAATGAAATGAATGAGACGGTTGCTATCCTTGGGGATCTCTGTGGCCCGAAAATCCGTACCGGGAAATTCAGGGACGGGCAAATTGAACTAGTGAAAGACACTGAGGTCACCCTGACCACCCGCGACGTGCCGGGTGAGGAAGGTTTGATCCCGTCGCAGTACCCGGGCCTTGCCCAGGATGTCAGCAACGGTAATCGCATCCTGATAGATGATGGTGCCCTGGAACTTGAAGTGCTATCGGTAGCTGATACCGAGATCCGCTGTTATGTGAAAGTCGGCGGTACACTCAAGGAACAGAAGGGAATCAACCTGCCGGGGGTTACCATTACTGCACCATCACTGACCGAAAAAGACATGAAAGATGCCTTTTTTCTTCTGGACCTGGGTGTAGATTTTATAGCCCTGTCTTTTATTCGTACAGCTGTCGATCTAAAACCATTAAAACAATTAATCAGGGCACACCATCGCACCACCCGCATGATTGCAAAGATAGAAAAACCGGAAGCGCTGAAAAACGCGACCCAGATCATCAAGGCTGCTGATGGCATCATGGTAGCCCGTGGTGACCTGGGCTTGGAACTTCAGCCTGAAGAGGTACCAGTGGCACAAAGCCAGTTGATCGAACTGGCGCGTGCCTGGTTCAAGCCGGTGATCGTTGCCACGCAAATGCTGGAATCAATGATTGAAAACGCCAGGCCCACCCGTGCCGAGGTGACTGATATTTCCTATGCTGTGACCCTTGGGACCGATGCTGTCATGTTATCTGCTGAAACAGCTGTTGGTGCTTATCCCCTGGAGTCAGTCAGGATAATGGACAGAATTGTCAGACAGACCGAAGCCCATCTCTGGAAAACCGGGGCCTATGATAATTTCAGAAGCGGTAACCGGAGCGATCAACGGAATATCTGGGGCGCTGTGTCCAATGTTTCGGCGCAGTTCGCCATGGAACTCAAGGTAAGGGGGATACTGGTTATTTCCAAAAGTGGCATGTCAGCAGCGACCATCAGCTCCGCCCGTCCATCAGCACCGGTGATCGGGATTACCAGTTCAGCGGAAAGCGGCCGGCGAATGGCTCTTTACTGGGGTGTGATTCCCGTGCTCTCGAAAGCCGCGGGAGAAATCAACCCGAATGATCTTGCCAAACAGATGGCGCAAGATCTGCAATTGGCAGATAAAGGAGATTTAATATTACTGGCCAGGGGTTTCCACAGCAATCCGCAAAAAAACACACCTTCGATCACCGTGTTGATGATCTAGACGCTGCGACAATCACTCGCGATAAGTAAATGTTAAGGGGCAGGATTATTGTGATTATTTACCCAATAACAGAGAGTCAATCCTCGACCAGCGCTGGCTTGTAGTCCGAGATCAACTTCTGTTGTTCGCGTTCCGGTACGGCTTCGTAATGACTGAATTCGATGGAAAATGATCCCGAGCCACCCGTCATGGATTTCAACTGGGACTGATATTGATCAATTTCACCTAACGGTACCTGTCCCTTGATATTTATCATCCCGCCTGACAGGGCCATGGTCGATGTAATCCGGCCGCGGCGGCCAGAGAGATTGGCGGTAATATCCCCCAGACCGTTATGGGGCACGGTAATGGAGATATTCACTACCGGCTCCATCACGACCGGCCGCGCCTTTTTCACAGCATCAATAAAGGCCTTCTTGCCGGCTGCCACAAAAGCGACTTCCTTTGAATCCACGGAATGATGTTTGCCGTCATAAACAGTGACCCGTAAATCACATAAAGGGTAACCGGCGATCACACCTTCATCAATGGCCTGAGCTATCCCCTTTTCTACCGCCGGAATGAACTGTCGCGGGATAACGCCACCGACTACTTTATCGACAAATTCATAACCGGCACCACGCTCCAGTGGTTCCAGGCGCAGGAATACCTCACCGAACTGACCGGCGCCACCCGTCTGCTTCTTGTGTCGGTGGTGTCCCTCGGCCGGGCGCATTACCGTCTCCCGATAGGCAATGCTGGGCGGATGAGTATCGACATCGACATGGTAAACCTCTTTTAACTTATCCAGCATGATCCGAAGATGCTGTTCACCCAGACCACGGATGACTGTTTCATTCAAACTGGCCCGGTGTTCCACCTTGAAACTGGGATCCTCGTCCATCAGCTTGTTCAAGGCATCGGAGATCTTCTGTTCATCACCACGACTTTTCACCGTGATCGCCAGACCATACATTGGCGCCGGCAATGGGACCGGGTGCATATGGATTGTATCCTCGTCGTGGGAATCATGCAGCACCGCATCGAAGTGGATATCTTCAATCTTGGCCACTGCGCAGATGTCTCCCGGTACCGCAGTCTTGATCTCGATATGCTCCTTGCCCTGTAACTTGAATAAATGCCCTACCTTGAAAGGCTTGCGTCCATCACCGATATACAACTGACTGTTACGGTTTATCTTGCCCTGATGAACACGGAACACAGCGAGTTTGCCGACATAGGGATCGATACTGAGCTTGAACACATGGGCAAGGGCATGTTGCGCCGGATCAGGAGACAGCTGCACAGGCTCTGCTGCCTCGCCTTCACCCTTGAGAAACTGCGGCGGATTGCCTTCGCCCGGGTGCGGCATCAGGCGCGCGAATATCTCCAGCAATTCAGGTACACCGGAACCGGTTTCGGCGGAAACAAAACAGACCGGGATCAAATGACCTTCGCGCAAAGCACGCTCGAACGAGTCATGGATCTGTTCCGGTTTGATCTCCTCATCCTGCTCCAGATACAGGGTCATCAGGTCCTCATCCAGTTCAATGACCTGGTCGATGATCTGGGTATGGGCTTCAGCCACCGATGAAAAATCGGTTTCCGCGCCACTATTCTGGAAAAAACAGTCCACGACAGACTGGCCATTTTCGGCGGGCAAGTTTATCGGCAGGCATTCATTGCCGAAAATCTCCCTGATATTCTTTAACACAGCTTGCAGTTGGCCCGGTGCCTGATCGATACGATTGATTATTATCAGACGGTCCATATCACGCTCTCCAGCTACCTGCATCATGCGTTGTGTCACCGTCTCCACCCCGGCCTGGGCATTGATAACAACCGCGCAGGTCTCGACGGCCGGTAACACGGCCAAGGCCCTGCCAATGAAATCCGGATAGCCCGGTGTATCGATTAAATTGATATGACCGCTGTTATAGTCCAGGCTTACTACTGCTGCATTAAGCGAATGCTGCGAGGCTATTTCCTGGGGATCAAAATCACAGACGCTGGTCCCTTGCTCGACCGAGCCCTTGTTGCTGATGACACCGGCCTTGTTTAACAAGGCCTCCGTGAGGCTGGTTTTGCCGACTCCGACATGACCCACCAATGCGATATTGCGAATTTCCTCTGTGGAATATGAAGCCATAAGTTAATCCAACTTATTATTATGGCACGCCGGCGGAAAAACCGGCCTGCTACTCTTAAGTATACTAAATGTCTAGGCGCTGCCGCGGAGCCTATAGACAGGCAAGGCTCCATCTGCTGCTGTTTGATACTTGACGCTGAATCCCTTGAGCGCCCCGAGGGCCTTGTTAATGTCCTTGTCTTCCCTCACCTGGAAGGAATCTATACCGCAGCGCTGCATATAGAACAACTGGTCCTGCAAGACATCACCCACGGCACGTATTTCTCCTTCATAGCCAAAGCGCTCGCGCAAGAGCCTCGCATGTGAATAGGAACGGCCATCGGTAAACTTGGGAAAATCCAGGGCAATTAATTCAAAATGCTCGAGATCGCGGGCCACTTCGTCTGTTTCATCATCACCGTTCACACACACGGCCACTGTCTTGCCGGAAGAGATCAACTGTTCCCGATTATCCCGCCAGTAGCTGAATGGAATGATTACCTGACCTGCGGGTAATGGACCGTCATTCTCCAGTTCATCAACGCGTTCCCAGTTATCTTCAACCACATGGTTGTCTTTAATGACTCGCAACTGCTTTGACTCCTCTGCTATTTGATTCCTTAGTATTGTTTGCGGTCGCATAGACCCTTTCCTTGAACGGCTTGATGCCAATGCGGCGGTAGGTATCCAGAAAACGTTCTTCCTCGATGCGGTTTTCAACATACACCTGGAGTAATTCGCCAATGGTCTCGGCAACTTTTTCCTTTTCAATTGCCGGGCCGAGTCGATCACCAACTGCGGCATCATTCTCGGCGGATCCACCGAGAGTGAGCTGGTAATACTCTACGCCCTTCTTGTCGACACCGAGAATACCAATGTGACCAACGTGGTGATGACCACAGGCATTCATACAACCCGACATCTTTACCTTGATTTCGCCGATGTCATGCAGGTAGTCGAGATCACTGAACTTCTGGTTAATCTGCATGGCAATGGGGATGGAACCCGCATTGGCCAACTGGCAGAAATCCAATCCGGGACAGCAGATCATATCGGTCAATAAACCGATGTTCGGTGTCGCGAGGTTTTCCTTGTCGAGAGCCTGCCAGAGCGCATAGAGGTCGCCCTGTTTCACATGCGGTAACACCAGATTCTGATCATGGGTAACCACGATCTCACTGGCACTATATTGGTCAGCGAGATCGGCAATAGAGTCCATCTGCTTGTCCGTGGCATCACCGGGGGGAACATCGGGGGCCTTGAGTGAAATCATCACGGCACGGTAACCCGCTGCCTTGTGGCCTTTCACGTTACGACGAACCCAATCCCGGAAAGCTTTGTCTGATTTCTGTTTTTCCTCGCAGCCGTGGTCCTTGTCGGCATCGGGGTCATAATCCGGCAAGGTAAAGTAAGTTTTCACGCGATCAATCTCGGCCTGATCCAGTACCAGGGCCGAATCCTTGATCTTTTCCCACTCTTCTTCGACGAGGCAGGCAAACTTTTCCGGGCCCAGTGCATAAACCAGGATCTTGATGCGGGCCTTGAACAGGTTATCCCGACGACCATAACGGTTATAAACACGCATGATGGCCTCGAGATAGGAAAGCAGGTGTTTCTTTTCCAGGAAATCACGAATAAATGCACCAATATAAGGAGTACGGCCCTGACCGCCACCAACCAACACCTTGAAACCAACTTCACCGTCTTCGTTCTTTACCAGATACACGCCGATGTCATGGACCTGGGTCGCGGCGCGATCATTTTCCGCCCCATTCACGGCGATCTTGAACTTGCGCGGCAGGAAGGAGAACTCCGGGTGGAACGTCGACCACTGGCGAATGATCTCGGCATAGGGGCGGGGATCCTCGATTTCATCATCAGCAATGCCGGCGAAATGATCCGAGGTTACGTTTCGTATGCAGTTACCACTGGTCTGGATGGCATGCATCTCGACACTGGCCAGATCAGCCAGAATATCAGGCACCCGCTCCAGCTGTAGCCAGTTGTACTGAATGTTCTGGCGGGTACTGAAATGCCCGTAATCCTTATCATATTCCCGGGCAATATGGGCCAACATCCGCATCTGTTTGGATGACAATAACCCGTATGGGATCGCGACACGCAACATGGGCGCGTAACGCTGGATATAAAGACCGTTCATCAGACGCAGCGGGCGGAATTCATCTTCTGTCAACTCGCCGGCCAGAAAGCGCCGGGTTTGATCCCGGAACTGCTCGACGCGTTCGTTAACGATGGTCTGATCGTAGTTATCGTATTGATACATAATGCCCTATTACCTGATGTGTCATTTTGGGAGAGACCATAACAAGCCCAATTTATGCAGAAAAGAAATTGATTCTACTATATTTATTCTATTTGGTTATTTCTGGTGGTTGGTCATATCCGCGACCACTTTGCTGATCATAGCATAGCCGTGTGCAGCTAAATCACTGGAATTGCGGGATCCCGGTGCACTGCAGCGGGGACCGGGGGCATGTAAGTGACTGCGCCTAGTATCCGTATGAATAGCGGGCCAGCAACGCCCTGCCCTTGCGGGTCAGGTAACCTTCTGCATCAATGAAACCTAGCTGGCTGGCAACCTTCAATACATCTCGGGGCCTGTCCTTAGGCAAGTACACCAATCCATCCCCATAACGGTACTGCAAAACAGCGGCAATATCTTTTTCCGACAACCTGCGTCTCCAGACTCGGAGTTTTACTAAAATTACAAAAATTCCTGATAAAACTATTTTATTACCATCAATTAGTTATATAGTTTACCTGATTCTTGAAGTCAAATTTTAGTTACAACAGATTGTTTAAAAAGATTTTAAGGCAGATGTGGCTTGGCCAGGTAGTCGTGGGTCCGCATTTCCTGCAAGCGGCTGGTGGTACGCTGGAATTCCCGGGCCAGTTGCTTGCCTGTGTAGAGATAATCCGGGTCCTCGGCAGCAGTCAGGATGAGTTTGACATTATGATCGTAAAACTCATCGACCAGGGTCATTAAGCGCTTCGCCTGATCATTGTTGTTATCGTCCATCTGCGGAATGTTGGAGATCAATACAGTCTGGTACTGGCGGGCGATCTCAATGTAATCCGCCGCCCCCCGCGGTCCATCACAGATGGCCGAGAATTCAAACCAGACCACCCCATCACCTCGGCGCACGGTTTCAATCTTGCGCCCCTCAATTTCCAGCCTGATTTTGTCCCGGCCTGTATCCGGTGAAATGTATTCAAAACTTTCTTCCAGCATGTGGATTGCCCCTTCGTCCAGCGGATAGTGATAAATTTCCGCGGTATCCAGATAGCGCAGGCGATAATCAATACCTGAATCCACATTCAGTACCCTGGTATGCTGCTTGATGAGTTCTATCGCGGGCAGGAAACGGTCACGCTGCAATCCATCACTGTAAAGATCATCAGGAGATTCATTGGACGTTGTCACCAGGATGACTCCCCTGTCAAACATGGCCTTGAGAAGTCCATGCAACAACATGGCATCGGTAATGTCAGTAACATGAAATTCATCAAAACAGAGTACCCGGGTCTGCTTTACGATCCTGCCGGCGACAAGCTTCAGAGGATTTTCCTTGTTCTTAATCTGTTTCAGTTCCTGATGCACCATTTGCATAAAACGATGAAAATGAATTCGCATCTTGTCCCTGATAGGCAGGCAATCATAAAAACAATCGATCAGGTAGGTTTTCCCCCGGCCAACACCTCCCCACAGGTAAAGACCCTGGATGGGAATTCGCTTTCTCCTCAGGACAAAATTAGCCAGGCGTTTAATCAAGCCGCGGTTTTTCCTGTAATCGGCAAGTACTTTTTCATAGAGTGCCTGGGTATGCTGGACAGCATATCGCTGGGCGGGGTCTTTACTAAAATACGGATTTGTCAGATCCGATTGGTAACGTTGCAGGGGTGATTTTCTTTTTTTCACTAATTCTCGCTGCCTGGAATTTATCGTTTTTAGCGTACAATACCATCTATGCATCTTATCCTTATTCCTGTCATCGCGATCATTGTTTTTTTTGGTCCACAATTGTGGGCAAGAAATATCATGCTACGGTATCACCGGGAAATAGAAGAATTTCCTGGTACCGGCGGTCAACTCGCTGAGCATCTGGTTAAACAATTGAAACTGGAGGGTGTGAACGTCGAACGCAGTGAAAGGACTGCCGATCATTATGACCCCGAGGCCAGAACCATCCGCCTGGACGAAAAAATCTATGACCGGAAATCGTTGACAGCCATCGTGGTCACCGCACATGAAGTAGGGCATGCCTTACAACAGGCCATGGGACACCGGCCTTTTTATCTCCGCTGGATGATTGCCCGTTACTTGCGGCCCATTGAGAAAATCGCCGCGCTGATCTTGGTGGCTTTTCCCTTTGTTGCCGTATTAACACATCTTCCGCTGGTTGGCGGCCTGTTTCTCCTGGCTGGTATCGGCATGATGTTCATACCGGTATTGTTTCACCTGATTACCCTGCCAGTAGAATGGGATGCTAGTTTTAACCGGGCCCTGCCGATCCTGATAGCCGGTAAGTATATCCCGGAGGCTGCTGTGCCTGCCGCACGCCGGATATTGCTGGCCGCCGCGTTGACTTATCTCTCGGCATCACTGGCAAGTGTCCTGAATTTTTACCGCTGGATTGCCATCCTGAGACGTTAACAGACTATCAGGCGAACATATCCATTTGCTTTTTATGTTTCACCGGTTTCCTGAAAAGTGTCGTATCGAGTGCCAGGTTTTCCTGATTAAGACCCAGTGACCGGCATTGTTTTGCAAACCGGTTTTTGATCATCCCGGCAAATACGCCCTGACCGCTCATCCGGCTGCCAAATTGCGGATCGTTTTCCCGGCCACCGCGAATATCTTTTATCAGGGACATCACATGCCCGGCCTTCAATGGATAGTGTGTTTCCAGCCACTCCTTGAACAAAAGTTTAACTTCATGGGGCAAACGTAACATCACATAGCCTGCATTCAAGACGCCAACGGCTGCAGCCTGTTCAATTATGGTTTCCATCTCGGTATCGTTCAGTACCGGTATCACCGGTGCAAACATGACGCCTGTGGGAATACCTGCATCATGCAGGGTGCGCAGGGTTTGTAATCTTCTTGCAGGAGACGTGGCACGGGGTTCCATCTTCCGGGCAAGCTCATGGTCAAGCGTCGTGATTGAGACGAACACCTGCACCAGTTTTTTATCTGCCATCTCCGCCAGTAAATCCATATCGCGCTCAACCAGCCAGGACTTGGTAACAATCGTCAGAGGATGATCACAGGCACGCAGTGTTTCTATTATGCTACGGGTAATTTTCCATTCGCGTTCAATCGGCTGGTAGGGATCAGTGTTACTGCCCAATGCAATCGGTGTGCATTCATAAGATGACTTGCCGATTTCATGTTTCAGCAGTTCTGCAGCATTTGGTTTGGCAAACAGCCGGCTCTCGAAATCAATTCCGGGAGACAGGTCCAGGTATGCATGGCTGGGACGTGCGTAACAGTAAATGCAGCCATGTTCACAACCGCGATAAGGGTTGATGGAAGTGGTAAATGGAATGTCCGGTGACTGATTACGTGCAAGTATGGTTTTTGGTTTTTCCGTGGTAACCGTGGTCTTTATCTTTAATGTCTCATCACTATAACCCCAGCCGTCATCTATGGCCTCCCGCGTATTATCAAGATAACGCGCGTCGACCCTGTTTGCGGTGCCCCTGCCCTTGATATTATTTTTCCCTGACATCAGGAAGTTGTTCCGGTTCGCCTTCTTCTTCATCAGTGGACCTGACTATCGTGCCGGTTAAGCGCTTGCTGGTATCCAGTCCCAGTTTGCGCATGTCCTCGGCCTGTTTGACGAGATTCCCCCTGCCAGACGTCAGTCGCTTATGGGCGTCCTCCCAGGATGACCGGGCCTTGTCGAGATTATCTCCAACCTTATCCAGTGCATCCACAAAACCGACAAACTTGTCGTAGAGTTTTCCGGCGCGTTTGGCGATTTCCCTTGCATTCTGGTTTTGATACTCGTTGCGCCAGACATTATGAATGATCTGCAGATTCATCGTCAGGGTTGATGGGCTGACCAGATAAATGCGGTGTTTGAAGGCTTCGCGAAACAGGTTTTCATCATGTTCAAAAGCCAGCATCAATGCCGGTTCAATGGGCACAAACATCAGCACCAGGTCGAGTGAATTAACACCCAGTAACTTGTCGTAGCTCTTTTCTTTTAAACCATTCACATGAATACGAATTGAATTCAGATGTTCTTCCAGAGCCTGCCTGCGTTCGTCTTCGCTTTCGGCGGCGTAGTATTTATCGTAGGCATTCAGAGAGACCTTGGAATCGATCACGACATCCTTGTTGTCCGGGAGGTGAACTACGACGTCCGGGTAAAACAGTTTTCCACTCTCATCACGGAAACTGCCCTGGGTTTCATATTCCCTGCCGTTTTTAAGTCCGGATTCTTCCAGTACCCGTTGCAGTATCACTTCTCCCCAGTTGCCGCGTTTTTTACTATCACCTTTCAGGGCATTTGTCAGGTTAACGGCATCTTGGCTCATTTGTTCATTCAGGGTCTTGAGATGTTTGATCTCGTGAAACAGGGACTGACGATCCCGTGTTTCCTTGTCATAGACATCTTCAATCTTCTTTTTAAATTCACCCAGCTGTTCTTTTAACGGTGTCAGGACTTCACCGATGTTGGTACGGTTTTGCTCGGTAAACTTCTTGCTCTTCTCCTCGATGATGCGGTTGGCCAGGTTTTCGAAGGCCGTTGCCATTTTCTTTTCGGCCTCTTCCAGCAAGGCCAGCTTTTCCCGGTTATGGCGTTGTTCATTTTCCAGCAAGGTTTGCAGTTCGGTGATCCGGGTCTTGTCTTTCCCGGAGATCTCATGTGCCTCAGCGAGTTTCTGTTCGTAATCCACGAGCCGGGACCTGAGTTCATCGATGCGGCTTTCCTGAGAACGCAGGCGCTCGGTGTCAGCGGCCTGGCGAACCTGTAATTCCTGCACGTTCCGGGCATGCGAATCTGCCCTGAGCCGGTTCATTACCCATATGATGACAAGGCCTGCCAGCAGCCCGAGAACCGCGGCAATGAAAATGGATTCAATCATGGAAAAGCGTCGTCTGATTGTCTGCTGACATGATGCTCAAGCATACTGAATAAACCGGTCGATATCAGCAAGCAGGGAAAATCAGGGAGAAGGACCTTGTCTCCCCATTTTTTGTCCCAATAAATGTAGACATAGTGGGCAATATTGATTATTATTGCGTCGCACAAATTGACTTTTTATCTATACTTCATAAGGTAACAGGCCTTTTTTGATAAAAATTTAAACAATTTCCCAAGCAGATGCAGACCTTGAAAGCCATTATTTTCGATGTTGACGGTACCCTAGCCAACACCGAAGAGACCCACCGTCAGGCATTTAACAGCGCTTTTGAAGAATTCAACCTGAATTTCTTCTGGTCCGAGAGTGAGTATGCCGAGCTTCTGGCCATTTCGGGCGGCCGGGAACGACTCCATGTCTATTTCAAAAACCATCGCGATGCCTTCCCCTGCGAAACCAACCTGCGTGAGCTTTCGCTGCTGGTTCACAGGCGCAAATCGGAAATCTACCGGGAAAAACTTATTGCTGGTCAGATCGGCTTCCGTTGTGGCATCAAACGCCTGATCGATGAAGCCCGGGAACGCGGCATCAAACTCGCCATTGCCACCGCCTCCTCGAAGGCGAATGTTGAAACCCTGCTGAAAAACAACCTGGGCGACAATGCGCTGGATATCTTTGAGGTCATCGTCACCTGCGACATCGTCCAGGACAAGAAACCATCACCGGCCGCGTACCAGTTTGCGCTGGCGGAGCTTGGTCTGACACCGGATGTCTGTATTGCAATTGAAGACACCTCGAATGGCAGGAAGGCAGCACTGGCCGCCGGTTTGAAGACCATCATAACCACTCATGCCTTTACCACGAACGATGATTTTGATAGCGCGAGCCTGGTAGTGGATCAACTGGGCGAGCCCAACCTACCGTTTATTGTTGAAACCGGTGAAAACTTCGGCCGTGACTATGTTGATATTGAACTGATAGATTCGATTCTATCAAGCGATGCCGAATCAGAAACCGAGTCTGACTGGAACGAACCCGTATTGAGCGTCGCCAAGTAATCGTTACTTGATTACGACAAACGCGGCTGAATTACCCCGAATCATCCTGATCAGTAACGGATCAGTCTGTTTATCAACTTCCGCAAGAAACTCTTTTACACTTCGTACCGGCTTATGATTGACCAAGGTGATGATATCACCGCGGCGCAAGCCGCTTGCCCAGGCCGGACTACCCCTTTCCACCTCGACAATAATCACACCCTCTACCTCTCCAAACAAGGAGTGATTCTCATCCAGGTCACCCAGGGTCATGCCCTGCAAGCGCTGGTTAACGGCCATGGGTTGGCTCATTTCCGGTGCTTCGATCTCTACATCAATTGTCTTGCGTTTACCGCCACGCATGATCTCGAATTCAACCTTTTCACCAATGCGTAACATGCCTATGTGGTTTTTTACATCAGCCGAATGACGGACCGGTTTATCATCGACCATGAGGACAATATCGCCGGGCTTCAGTCCCGCTTTCTCTGCCGGCGAATCCTTGATGATCTTGCTGATGACGGCACCGGTGTTTTTCTTGAGCCCAAAGGCCTCGGCCAGATCTTTGTCCAGGTCCTGAGCATACACACCCAGGTAGCCTCGTCGAACCTCTCCTGTTTCCAGTAATTGCTCGGTAATGTCGAGTGCCAGGTTGATCGGGATGGCAAAACCGATACCGATGTTACCGCCGCTTTGTGAGAAAATTGCAGTGTTGATACCCACCAGTTCGCCGCGCAGGTTCACAAGTGCCCCTCCGGAATTACCGGGATTAATAGAGGCGTCGGTCTGGATAAAGTCTTCGATACCCTCAATACCCAAACCGCTACGACCAAGGGCACTGACAATACCGGAAGTCACGGTTTGTCCCAGCCCGAACGGGTTGCCGATTGCCACGACAAAATCACCGACACGCAGGACGTCGGAGTTGGCTGTTTCAATATCGGTCAGGTCTTCGGCCGGGATACGTATGACTGCAACATCAGTTTCCGGATCAGTTCCAATCACTTCGGCGTTCAGGTGGCGGCCGTCCCGCAAGGTAACAGTAATTTCCACCGCATTTGCAATCACATGATTGTTCGTCAGCACCAGGCCGCGCTTGGCATCTACAATAACGCCGGATCCGAGACTCTGGGTCTTGCGTTCTATGGGCTGATCAGGGAAATCAAAGAAATGCCGGAAAAAGGGATCGTTGAATAAAGGATTTTGCCTGAGCTGGATCCGTCCCTCGGTGGCAATATTGACGACCGCTGGAGTGATCTTTTCCAGCATCGGTGCCAGGCTGGGCAGTTCCTGGCCATCCACACTTTGTGGCAGGGCGCCTCTGGCCGTCATGGTGAATAACACCAGAAATATACTGATGACTGGTGCCAGGAATAGTGTCTTTCTGATTATCATAGTCAGGGCATCCTCATCTGATATAAATACGGATATCGAAAATTTTAGGGTAATGTTCCCTGAAAAAGTTCACCCCCAATGAAAAAGGCGGGGCTATCCCCGCCTTTCGAAATTTGCTGGGAATCAGCTCTTGACCGAGATCTTACGTGGCTGGGTCTTTTCCAGCTTCGGCAGAATAATCTCGAGAACACCGTTCTTGCCGTGGGCCTCAATGTGCTCAGCATCGGCGCTGTCCGGCAGGCTGAAACGGCGATAGAAGCTGCCACGCACGCGTTCAACCCTGCGGTAGCCTTCATGGCTTTCTTCCTTGTCGCTGGCGCGTTCGCCCTTGATGGTCAGAACGCCCTGTTCCATGGTGATTTCAATGTCCTTTGGATCGACGCCCGGCACGTCAGCAATAATGACAAACCGGTTGGCTTCTTCACGGATGTCGACTGCTGGTCTCCAGGCGCTGGTGACAACATTGGAATTATCGGACTCGCCTTCTTCCAGCTGATCAAACAGGTTCAGACGGTTCAATTCTCTCTGGAATTTATCGAACAGATTCCAGGGCTCATATCTTACAAGTGCCATAGTTTTAATACCTCCTAGGTAGAATGTTTCTTGATTTCAGAAATGGGGTCTGGTGTGTTTTTTTCAAGGGCCGGGTTATAATAATTTCAAAAATTCCATAGACTGTTGAATTATGGCCAGATCCAGTTACTTCTCGCGCATCTTCGTGACCTCCCCTGTCACCCCGCTACAGAAACATATCAATAGCGTGGTCACCTGCGTCGAGCTGCTGCCCGATTATTTTGAGGCCGTATTTGACAGGGACTGGGAAAGGGCTGTCAAAATCCAGGCCGAAATTGTCAGTAATGAAGAACTCTGTGACACCATAAAAAACGAGTTACGACTGCATCTGCCCTCCAGCCTGTTTATGCCGATTGACCGCAGAGACGTTCTGGAAGTACTGGACCTGCAGGACGCGATTGCCAACATTTCCAAGGATATCGCCGGCCTGATACTGGGCAGGAAACTGGCGATTCCCAAGGAACTCAGGCAACAGTACCTAGGCTTCCTGGACCGCTGCATCGATGCCGCCAGACAGGCCCAGGTCGCTATCAACGAGCTGGACGAACTGGTAGTCACGGGATTCCGGGGCAATGAGGCAGAGCGGGTCAAGGGCATGATCCGGCAGTTGCATACCATCGAACATGAAACCGACGAGGCCCAGATCAGCCTGCGCGCCGAGTTATACAAACTTGAGAGTGACTTGCCTCCGGTCGACGTTATCTTCATGTACAAGGTCATAGACACTGGACCGGAGACCTGGCAGACGCTGCCCTCAGCACGGGCAACCGGCTGCAATTGATGCTGGCAAAATAAATATAAGCGTACATCCTTAATCATCCAATGGAATACGGCACGACCTACCTGGTACTCGCCGCCCTGTTTGGCCTGTTCATGGCCTGGGGCATTGGTGCCAATGACGTCGCCAATGCCATGGCAACCTCGGTTGGTTCCCGGGCATTGAAACTTAGAACCGCCATCATTATCGCCGCCATCTTTGAATTTGCCGGCGCCTTCCTGGCCGGCGGCGAAGTCACCTCTACCATCAGGAAAGGCATGATGGACACTTCGCTGCTGATCGATACTCCCGATGTCCTGGTCTATGGCATGCTGGCTTCTTTGCTGGCTGCCGGCTCCTGGCTGTTGCTCGCGACCCGTTACGGGTTGCCAGTCTCCACCACCCATTCCATAGTCGGTGCCATTGTCGGTTTCGCCGCCGTGGTCGTCGGTGTCGACGCGGTAAACTGGGGAAATGTCGGCTCGATTGCGATGAGCTGGGTCATCTCACCCCTGTTAGCCGGCGGTTTAGCCTATCTCCTGTTCCGCAGCGTCCAGTTCCTGATCCTCAATACCCGCGATCCCTTTAAAAATGCCCGCCGTTATGTGCCGTTTTATATCTTCCTGACCGGGTTCATTATTTCCCTGGTCACCCTGATGAAAGGTCTAAAACACATTGGTCTGGAACTGACCAGTGGCGAATCTTATCTGCTGGCGTTTGTAATTGGCCTGGTCACAGCCGGTATCGGGGCGCTGCTTATCCGGCGCATCAGCTCCGCGCGCAAGATCAAGTCCGGTTACCAGTTTGAAAACGTTGAACTGATCTTCGGCATACTGATGATCTTCACGGCCTGTGCCATGGCCTTTGCCCACGGTTCTAATGACGTCGCCAATGCCGTGGGTCCGGTGGCAGCCGTAGTAAGCGTGGTGAATACCGCTGGTGTCGTCAGCCAGAAATCCATCTTGCCCCCCTGGGTGTTACTGCTGGGAGCCAGCGGGATTGTCGCCGGTCTGATGATGTATGGTTACAAGGTAATTGCTACCGTCGGCTCCCAAATTACTGAGCTGACACCCAGCCGGGGATTTTGTGGGGAGTTGGCGGCATCCACCACGGTGGTATTAGCATCAAGCACCGGTATCCCGGTCTCCACCACGCACACGCTGGTTGGTGCCATTCTCGGGGTAGGATTTGCCCGTGGTATTTCCGCGTTGAATATCCGGGTGATTGGCTCGATCTTTATGTCCTGGCTGATTACCTTGCCGGCCGGAGGTATCCTGGCAATATTTTTCTATTACCTGCTCAGGGCAATCCTCTAGACCTTATATATAGTAGGCCGTGCGGGTCATGATCCGCGAACAAAACCGCATGGCCTGCTTGATGGGTAACGGCAGTTCGATACCGCCAATAGTGGCGGCTTCCTGACCATGACGGGCCTCGTCCTCGGCCATCTGCTCCAAAATCGCGCGGCTTTTCTGATCGACGACCGGCAAACGCCCCAGGTGCGATTGCAGGTGTTCCACAACTTGGCGTTCGGTCTCGGCCACAAATCCCAGACTCCAGTGGTCACCGGCAATGCNNTGACCTGCATGCCCGCCTCCCTTGAGGTCAAGGCCTGACCCTGGTAAAGGGCCTGGGCAGCGACTTCGCCCGCATGATTCACCCGCATTAAGCCGGCCACATGACGGCGTTCTTCAATACTGAGATCCGGTTCGGGCATGTTATTGGCCGGCGATGGCCGCGCCGGCTTGCTCTGTTTGCTAGCAAACAGTGCCGAGAGGCAACTGTCCACCTGCATCAGGCATTCGTCGATAGCGGTGTAGCGTCGTGATGTCATAAAATTCCGTTCCGGGCCGGGAGGCCCATAATACGCCCATTACAGGCCTGAATATATTGACAGTCAGGGGGTCTGTCCGTACCATTCCCCCTCTTTTTTGTCGATGATCTTACTTCAGCAGAACATATACAAATGAAAACCTTCAGTGCAACACCCGCAGACATCCGCAGAGATTGGTATATTGTGGATGCCACAGGTAAAACTCTGGGCCGGCTGGCAACGGAAATCGCCAGGCGTCTGCGTGGCAAGCATAAGCCGGAATATACTCCCCACATGGATACGGGTGACTACATCGTGGTCATCAATGCCAAGGATGTCATGGTTACTGGTAACAAATCCAGGGACAAGATGTACTACCAGCATTCCGAGTACCCGGGTGGACTGAAGGCCATTAACTTTGAAAAGTTGCTCGCCAAGAAGCCTGAACTGGTCATCGAAAAGGCGGTCAAGGGCATGCTCCCCAAGGGACCCCTGGGACGCCAGATGTTCAGAAAACTCAAGGTCTATGCCGAGGCACAGCACAAGCACAGTGCCCAGCAGCCGAAGCCATTGGAAATCTAGGTATGCCAGAACAGATTTATTACAGTACCGGCCGTCGCAAAAGCTCCACCGCCCGCGTCTATTTGAAGAAAGGCAGTGGTAACATCACCATCAATAACCGGGCCCTGGACAATTACTTCGGTCGTGAAACCGGGCGCATGGTGGTTCGCCAACCACTCGAAAAGATAGAAATGGCTGACCAGTTTGATATCAACGTTTCTGTAACCGGTGGTGGTATCTCGGGACAGGCCGGTGCCATCCGCCACGGCATTACCCGGGCACTGATCGAATATGACGACAACCTGCGCAAGCCCCTGCGCCAGGCCGGATTCGTTACCCGCGATGCCCGCGAAGTCGAGCGCAAGAAGGTCGGCCTGCACAAGGCGCGCAAGCGCCCGCAGTACTCCAAGCGCTAACCCAGAAAGATTTCCCCTACTGGGGGATCGTCTAATGGTAGGACTACGGACTCTGACTCCGTCAGTAGAGGTTCGAATCCTCTTCCCCCAGCCAATTTAAGCGATAGTGACTACTCACAATCGCTATTTGTTGTCGGTTCTGTTGACTGTTGTTTATCAGCACTGTTATTTATCATACTGATCACTGATCCCTGACCGCTTTATCCCCCTTTTTCGCCCATATAAAAATCGTATTTCGTAAAACCAACTGAATTTGTATACCCCCCATTTTATCCGTTGGATTTAACGCCTTTTTAGGGGGGTTAGGGGTAGAGTACCAGAGGCGTTCAAAGTCTATGTTTTGATCATGGAATAACCCCCATTTGCAGCATGAATTAATCTATAGGCACGCATTCTCCTGCACCAGCAAATTGCCACCATTCCTGTTCTTCCTCGGGCAATTCTCTCCAGACAAAGCCTTCATCACACTCCCATCTAACGCAACCCTTTCTTGTTCCTGATTGACGCTGACACATCAAACTGCAATGACCATTACTGTATGTGCCACAACAGTAGCTTTCATAAACAGGAATGTTGCCTTCTTGTGCGCAATGCCTGTTTTCGAATTGCTTAGTGTTTGTAAAACAGCCACTTAATACTAAACAAACCAGGATAAGAATAAGCTTATTCATAGCCCCCTTTTTTTGTTTAATAAAACGGTGTCAATATAATAAATATAATCCTTTTATATGTTTTGATCATTCGGGTTTTGGAGGACTTGGCTTAATGATAGCGCATATAGCCGATCTGCTGACGAACGGCCTCCAATAGCCACGATTCGCGGACCTGCGGAGCAACAGTGTCAATCGCTGGATCGTTTAGGTGCATACTCATGTTTGTGCAGGGTGTGGCCTCAATTCTTCAACCAAATGCAGGAGTAATGTAAGTCTTCTGCTGCTTCCATTAATTCCCTTCCGGGTCTTCAAAGATATGCAATCTCGCATCAAGCTCATCGATACGTTCCAATAGTTCGAGGGCCAGTGCCGCACCGGCCAGATTGATTCCGAGATCTCGCTGCAAGTGTAATGTGACGCGCGTACGCCGGAGGCTGCTGGCAGGGAATCTCAGGTTACGGCCACTGCCACCAGCAGGCTCAAGTATACCGTAGTCCATCATGGCCTCTATAGTTTCTGCCTCGACAGAACAGGATTGACATAGCTCAAACAGTGTAAAAGTCGTCTGCTCGTCGATTAACTCAATAGGTTCCGCTTCATGATTTCTTGCCATAGCGTTAAGATACCCCGATATTTGCGCGTGGATTAAAGCCCAGTTTATCCCTCATCTCTTCATAGAGACGTTTTGCGTCTTCACTATCAGCAGGTGGTAATGTAACTCTCAGCACAACGTACAGATCGCCCGGAGTTTTGCCGGGAAGACCACGACCCTTGAGACGCAGCTTGCGCCCCTGATTTGAATTGGGTGGGATCTTCAAATCTACTTTCCCACCGGGCGTGGGGACCTTCACACTCGTACCTAGGGCAGCCTCCCAGGGCGCAACCGGCAAATCGACATAGAGATCTGCACCGTCAACGCGGTAAAGGGAATGATCGCGAAACTGAACCTCAAGATACAGGTTACCGGCCTCTCCACCATCAAGCCCCTGACCACCTTGTCCCGCCAGGCGAATCTGTTGTCCCTGGCGTATTCCTTTGGGAATGCTGACATTTAACTTGCGTTCCCGTGCAACCACATGCCCATCCTCAGTGAGGCTAGGTACCCTGAGTGAGATGGAACGTTTGGCTCCTGAGAAACTGTCTTCGATATCAATAAGGATCTTGGCATGATGATCCTCGCCACGCATACGAAAACCCCGACGAAATCCCTCGGGCCGGGCACCGGCATAATGACGACCAAAGAGTTCTTCAAAAAAATCGCTGTGAAACCCCGGACCACCGCTCGTAAAACCACCATCTCTGAATTCGAACCCAGCATCCCAGCCAGGGGGTGGCCGGAAATCCTGTCCTGCTTTCCATTGTGATCCAAGTTGATCATAGGCCGCACGTTTCTCAGGATCCTTCAGCACTTCATATGCCTCCCCGACCTCTTTAAATTTCTCTTCAGCATCGCTCTCCTTACTGACATCCGGGTGATATTTCCTGGAAAGCTTTCGATAGGCGCGCTTGATGTCATCCTGAGTGGCGTCACGTTTAACGCCCATGACCCCATAGTAATCTTTATATTCCAAGCGTCCTCCTCTCAATACGATAGAAAATATACATAATGATCCTCAGGGCAGTTTAACCAGGCATTGCTCAACCGGTTTACGGACTGTCACAGGAATTTCTTCCGGGTATCCATACCAGAAAATACCGATAACTTCCTCGGTGTCGGGATCGATCCACAACAAATCATAGAATCGTTCATCCCTAATGACATCGCCGGTCGACCATTTCACACCAATGTCCTGCTCCCAGAGATAAAGCATAAAATTCTGCATGAGACAGCAACAGGCGGCATAATCCTCTTTCATTTTCAACTTGTCTGCGGAACGGTCACAACTGACGACCAGCCATCCGGGCATGCGTGACCAGCGTTGCTTTTTCTTTGCTGCGGCTTCGGTTCCGATTTTGACAGCGACAATCTCGGAATTGAGTTCAATAATGTTTTTGATGGTTTCCTGTCCGGGTATATAAAACTGCCATGGCTCGGTAAGATGATGATTGGGTGCCCAACGTGCCGCATCAATGGCCTTGATAATTATGTTCTCGTCCGGTATGGCGTCAGTCCTGAATTCATGGATGGTGCGGCGGCCAACGATGATTTCGGCAATACTGTGAGCTGTTTCTTTTTTCGACATACCGTTACAGCAACCCTGATGTTGTGCTGAATGTTGATATTTAGGTGGGCATTGATTGTAGCACTGCTGAGATGTGGGCCGGGAATGATAAAAGGATCACCCGAACTCCGGCGGGCTGCCATCTATGCGGGCATCAACTGACAGCCACCGGGTCCGGGTGGGTACAGCAACGTTATTGTGCGGTGGGCACACTCCTCAAAGTGCGGCGGTGTCAACCGCGACGCGCCCACCCCAGAACAGTACACCTCACCTTGTGCCTTGATGATGGCTTTTGATGACAACGGTGCATCGGGGCCATGTTGTCATTGACCAGGAGGGAGAGGTCAAGCCATCGTTTGTTATTGCTTCTGTGGCACTGGTAACCCTGTACAATAACGCTGTGTATATATTATGTCTTAAACTTAATATAGACAACTGACAAAACCTGGACGAAGCAAAAAAAATTATATCTATATGTTTTTATTATAATTTAAATTATAAGCTGTTATTCTTGCAATTTTATCTCTAATCATGTAGATTAGGTGTTCATATTTTGTCCATGAAATTTCCGATACACCATGACTGAGAAACTTGCACCGAACAACAACACAGACGCCCCGGTCTTTAAAATTGGGGCGGCTTCACGAATTACCGGGATACCGGTCGATACGCTACGCATCTGGGAACGGCGTTATTCGGTGGTCTCTCCCCGGCGCAGCGAGGGGGCCGATCGCCTCTACTCCTCCCAGGACATCAAACGACTCATCCTGATAAAACAGTTGACCGATGAAGGTCATGCCATTGGCAGTATTGCCAAGTTATCCAATGACAAGCTCCAGGAACAGCTGGACCTGGTCAAATCCAGTCCAGCGCTCCAGATGCCGGAACAGGTCAAGCTACTCAAGGCCGCTGTATTAGGTGATACCCTGGTTCATTTGATCAAGAAGGAATACAAAGATAAGGACATCGAGTTTGTGTGCATGGAGCGGTACGTCAGCGAACTAGAAAAATTCCTGAAATCACAAGCCTTGGACATTCTTGTTCTGGAGTATCCATCCATACAAAACAACACGACAACTGAAATAAGAAAATTGGCCAGGCTGGCCAAGGCAAAACATACCTTTATAGTTTATGGCTTCTCCAGCAGCAGCCTGATTTCGGCATTCAACCCGGACACTTTCACATTCACCCAGGTTCCTGTACCGCTTGAGTCATTGCTGGCCACCATACGCAAGACGATGGGCATCGAAAAACTGGATAGCAAGAATTCCCTTCGGAGATATCTTGATATGCCTGTACCCGAGAGGATGTTCACCAATAAGAGTCTGGCCCATGCTTCCCTGATTTCAACCACAATCAAATGTGAATGTCCAAAACATCTTTCAAACCTCATACAACAGCTACTGCAGTTTGAAATATACAGTGCTGAATGCAAAGCCAGAAACAAGGAAGATGCCGCCCTGCATGCAAGTCTGAAAAGCATGGCAGGTCACGCGCGTGCGCTTATGGAAATAGGCCTCAAGAAAGTTCTTGACGAAGAAGGTATCTTTATTGAAGACTACGGTAATAATAACGGATACAAATTATGACTATCATACACAAAAAACTCTTAAATCTATCTGTCTTACTGCTTTTCCTCCAGGTATCGCCAGTCAGTGTGGCTGACAGGAATCTTGAAAACATTGAGATTGAGGGAGAATACGTTGGCCTGGGTTTGCACAGGCTCTATGTGGATTGTCGCGGTAGCCAGGAACCTACCGTGCTGATTGATGTCGGTCTGGGCGATGCTTCCATCAACTGGTTACCCGTGATGGAGGGAATCAAGGAGGAAGCCCGGATCTGCCTTTATGATCGTGCCGGCTACGGCTGGAGTGATAATGGTCCCGGGGCCAGGACAACGGCGCAAATCACCTATGAACTTCATGCCATGCTTGAGATGGGAAGTATCCCGGGTCCATATATCATTGTAGGTCACTCCTTCGGTGGCTTTACGGCACAATATTTTGCAACCGTTTATCCGACTATAACAGTTGGTGCGGTGCTGGTTGATTCATCCCACCCGGAACAGGTTGTCAGGCTGGCAGACCTAGATAAACAGGAAGCCAAGCGGGAGTTGATTGTCTCACGCCGATCATCGCCAGCCAAAGACCTGACCCCGTTACAAAGGAAGTGGTACTTCCTTAATTCCAGTCGCAAGGCGACGTTTACCCTCATGGATGAACTAAAATATTTTGCAGAAAGTGCCCGTCAGGTAGAAAATGCAGGTGAATTCCCTGATATTCCGCTTGCGGTAATGACACGGGGAAAACCACTTTTGCCCACAATTAACGGAAAATCGCTGGAAGCAGAATGGGTATACATGCAAAACGATCTGGTCACACTAAGCCCGCAGGCTTGGCATGTTGTGGTTGAAAACAGCGGTCATAATATCTATGCCGATAATCCCCGGGCGATTATTCAAGAAATCAAGAAGGTAATTAAACTCGCGCGGGTGAATATTCAGTAAGAACAGCTGTTAGCGCTATTGATTAACAGGCACCTGGCTGAAATCCGTGGCATGCCTGTGCCCGACAGAAGCTACCGCACCGTCTCCAGGACGAAGCAACTGGCAGGTTTGAATTCCAACCGCCGCTGCCGCATCCAGTTCCTCTCCAACATCAGAAAGAAACAGTACCTCACTGGCCGGTGCATTGATGCTATTGAGAATGGCGAAATATGAATCCGGCTCCTTTTTGCTGCCAATCATTGTGTCAAAGTAACCACTGAACAGGGGATTCAAATCCCCTGCAATACTGTGGCCAAAGATCAGCTTCTGGGCGCCAACCGAACCTGAAGAATAGACATAAAGTTTTATTCCTGATTCCCGCCAACGTTGCATATATTCCACCGCATCAGGATAAACATGCCCCTTGAAGTCACCCTTGAGGTAACCATCCTGCCAGATCATGCCCTGGATATATTTAAGCGGTGTGATTTTTTTGTCCTGATCAATCCATTCTATGAGTTGCTCGATTACTGCATCAAGAGACAGGCTGCTGCCTGTTTCTATCCTAATATCAAGCAGTGCCTGCTGCAGCTCCGGATTATTCCGGTTATCACGGATGAAAGCCGGTAACCGCTCACGGGCATAGGGAAATAATACGTCCTTGACGAATGAGATGGACGATGTGGTTCCCTCGATATCAGTAATAACGTAACGTATCAAGACAGCGATAAAGTGAAAGTATCGAAATCAGGAAATCGATCAGCAATATCACTGCCTGTAAAGTTACCAACCCATCCCTCCGGCGTGGTAAAGAAACGAATGCATTTGAAATACGGACTGGTCCCCATATCAAACCAATGCGTCGTATTGGCAGGCACACTGATTAGATCACCCTTCTCGCAAAGCAGAGTATAAACCTTGTCATTGGCATGCAGATAAAACAGTCCGCAACCTTCTACGAAAAACCGCACTTCAAAATCTGCATGGGTATGCTCGGCTAGAAATTTTTGCCGTAATGTATCCTTCTCCGGATGGTCCGGATTAAGACCAATAACATCAATAGATTTGAAACCGTATCTTTTATTTAGCATATCAATTGAATCCTTGTAAGCCTCAAGTACTTCTTCCTGCGAAGCTTCCTTTCCCAGGGGTTGTTCGGCTTTCCAGTGCTCAAGCTCAACAGCAATTTCCCCAAGTCTGGATGCAATCACGTCAAAATCCCGAACTACATCACCCTGTTCAGCACTGACGTCAGGATAAATTGTCAGAAATGCCATCTTGATTTACTCCTCTTTTCATAAGTTCACACCGGAACAGGAATTCAAATGCCTCGATGTGGTTCAATGCTCGTTCAACCGTATCCGCCCAGGTGTAAAGTCCATGCCCTCTGATAAGATAACCGAACAGGTCGCCGTTGGACTGCATGTAGTTGTCCACTGTGTCAGCCAAACGTGAAATATCCTGGTCATTATTAAATACCGGCACCTGCACAGTCGCTTCATGAGTATCAATGCCTGGAAATGCCTTGAGTAATTCATAACCAGACAAGATAATCCTGTCACCTGCCAGTTGCGACAACAGGGTGGCACGGGGTGAATGATGATGCAAGACTGCGCCCACCTGGGGGAGATGCCGGTATATCTGTGTATGTAATGCAGTTTCGGCGGAAGATCTCCGGCCATCAATAGAATTTCCCTGATTATCGATGGCCATAATATCACTGGTATCAAGGTGCCCTTTGTGCGTCCCCGAGACGGTTATGGCAATGACTTCCGGGCCAACCCTGGCAGAAAAATTGCCGCTGGTAGCTGGAACCATTCCCTGAGCATAGAGAACGTGGCCAGCGTTGACCAGTTGCTGCGCCAGCTCTTCAAATGTATGTCTCACCAGTACCTGTACTCCTTGAAATTTGGGTTGGCAATATTATATGTCTTTACCCCGCTTGCCTATGAATTTAGCGAAGCGGCACAGGCCAGCTTGCCGAAACATACGCTGGTGCGCTGCCCAACACATGTTGTAATGCAACATGAATCAAGGCCACCAGACCTTTATATTATCTGGAATTTCGCCAAATCCTCGGCTAGTATTAAACTGTTTGCAAATTAGTTAAAAGTAGTTCAGTGGTTCCTTTAGGTATCTCCTGTAATTTGCTTCATCTGATCTGCAACAAATTCCCTAATAATTTTTCACCAGTGAGGTAAGTTACATGGCTACAGGTACCGTTAAATGGTTTAACGAATCCAAGGGCTACGGTTTTATCGTTCCCAGCGATGGCAGTCCGGATGTTTTCGTACATTTTTCTGTCATCGAAGGAGATGGCTTCAAGACCCTGAAAGAAGGTCAGACCGTTGAGTTCGAATCACAGTCAAGTGGCAAAGGCCCACAGGCAACCCGGGTCACCGCGCAAGGCTAAACCATAAATCACTTGATAATATGGCGATAAAAAACCCCGCGCAGGCGGGGTTTTTTATATAGAGACATCAACTGACAGATATTATCAATGGAATACATGTTTATCCTGCTGATTGCGGTAGCAATCTGGGGCATAGTCATATTCAACCTCCTGGTCAGGGACAAGAACCGCGTCCTTGCTGCCTGGAGTGATATTGATGTACAACTCAAGCGCCGACATGACCTGATACCAAAACTGGTAGATGCAGTTAAACAATATGCCTCTTACGAAAGTTCCACCATCACCGCAGTAACAGAATTAAGGAAGCAGAGCGAAGCAATCAATACCGCAGGACGCAAGGGGGAAATTGAAAAGGAACTGACTACCCGCCTTCACAACCTGATCGCTATCGCGGAAGATTACCCCGAACTCAAGGCCAGCCAGTCGTTCCTGGATCTGCAGAGAAATCTTACTGAAGTCGAAGAATTCATCCAGTTTGCCAGACGCTACTATAACGGCGCAGTCAGAAACCTGAATGTACGAATCCAGTCATTTCCGGATATGTTTGTCGCCCGCATGTTTGGTTTTCAGATGGCCGAGTTTTTTGAATTTGAGCAAACAGGCAAATGAATAATCTGATATGTCGTGTTTTCCTGATAATTTCCTTGCTGCTGACACCTGCTTATCTCACAGCTGCAGAAGAGATACTGGATTTTCATAGTGATATCAGGATATTCGAGTCAGGGGAAATGCTTGTCACCGAGACCATCAGGGTCAGGGCTGAGGGTAACAGGATCAGCCGCGGGATCTACCGGGATTTCCCTACACGCTATAAAGACCGTTACGGAAACCGCTACCAGGTTGGCTTTCAGGTAGAATCCATCAGCCGGAACGGGATAACAGAAGCCTACAGGATAGAGAAGCAGGGCAACGGGGTAAGGATTTACATTGGCAGGAAAAACAGGACCATTGCCAGAGGCGAGCACACCTACGCGATTACTTACCGGACTAACCGTCAACTCGGTTTCTTTGATCGCCATGATGAACTCTACTGGAATGTCACCGGCAATGACTGGGGTTTTCCAATCAATCAGGCCTCGGCCAGTATCGCATTACCTTATGCAGTTCCGATGAGCGAGGTAACAGCCGAGGCTTACACCGGTAAATTCGGCAGCAAGGAACAGAATTACCGATCAGAAATTTACGATGACGTTTATTTTCAAACAACCCAGAGCCTGCCACCGGGCCACGGACTGACAATCGTCATCACCTGGCCGAAAGGTTTTGTAAACGAGCCCACCTTCGAGGAAAAACTGGACTACTTTTTTCAGGACAACCGCCATGTCCTGACCGGACTTGCAGGGATACTGGTCATCCTGGCGTATTACCTCATGGCATGGCACTGGTATGGCAGGGACCCGGAAGCCAGTGTCATTTTTCCTCATTACCAACCACCAAAAGGATATTCACCGGCATCGATGCGCTTTGTTGAAAATATGGATTATGACAAAACCTGTTTTGCTGCAGCCGTACTCAACCTGGCCGTAAAAGGTTACCTGAGTATTACCGAAGACAGTTCAGGTAAATATACACTTAAGAAAACAGAAGGCTCGGACAATCCTCTGGCAGCTGGTGAAAAAACCATATTGAAAAGCCTGTTTACAACCGCTGATTCAATCAAGCTGACCCAATCAAACCACAAAAAAATCAGTGCCGCAATAAAGGCACATAAGACCTCGCTGAAGGCAAACTATGAGAAAAATTATTTCGTCACCAACCGGGCATTGTTTATTGTCGGCATTGTCCTTACCCTGGTGGTTACTGTGATTGCCTATGTATCAGGCGCATCCTCAATCGATCCGGCAGTTCTGTTCCTGTGTGTCTGGCTGAGTTTCTGGACCCTGGGTGTTTTTACCATGTTAAAGTCGGCCTGGCTTCTCTGGCAAAATATAGCTTCCAGTGTTGTTAATATTATTCCGGCGGTGTTCATTACCCTGTTTGCCATCCCCTTTATTGGTGCCGAGATATTTGTATCTGTTATGTTGATTAAAATGGGTGGGCTCAGCCTCCTGACTATCATACTCCTCATAATCTTGATCAACTGGGTCTTCTATGAATTATTGAAAGCTCCCACCCTGGCGGGTCGCAAATTGCTAGACAAGATAGAGGGATTTAAAAACTACATCGAGATCGCCGAAAAACATGACTTGGATTACCGCTACCGGGGTGGCCGCACGCCCGAGTTGTTTGAAACCTATCTGCCCTATGCCGTAGCGCTCGGGATAGAACAAAAATGGAGTGAGCAGTTTGCAGATGTACTGGCTGCAGCCAGTGCGGAAAAAGGTGGTTATTCACCGCACTGGTATCACGGTCACGGTTATATCACCGATTTCGGGAATTTCGCTTCATCCCTTTCTTCATCATTCAGCCAGGCGATTGCATCCTCATCCACGGCACCGGGCTCATCATCTGGCAGCGGCGGTGGCGGGTCTTCGGGTGGTGGCGGCGGCGGCGGTGGCGGCGGCGGCTGGTAACCGCGGTCAGAGCTTACCAGGTTTACGGAAACGCAAGGTCATCCGGTCTGATTCACCGATCGCCATATATTTATCGACACAGGCCGCCCGCTTGGCACCCTCATCGACCTTCTGGCACAGGCGCAGGGTTGGCGGCAGGGTCCAGACCCCTTCCGGATGATCTTTTGTGTCCTTCGGGTTGGCGTTAATTTCAGAACTACCCACATGTTCAAACCCGACGGCACTGGCGAGAGCGATAACGAACTCCTGGGTCACATAACCGGTTTTAACCATGTCGTCAATTGTGGTCTCTGGTTTGGCCCGATGTTCAACGATACCCAGGACCCCGCCCGGCCTGAGCGTCTTGTAAAACACCTTCAACATTGCCTCGGCATAGTCACCCTTCATCCAGTTATGGACATTGCGGAATGTCAATATCATGTCCACGCTGCCCGGCGGTGCAATGGTGGTCCGCCCAGGTATCGACAGTTCGGTCACCACGACATGGTCGTAGACTTCGGGATCGGCCGCGAGCTTGTCGGCAAAATCCATTTGGATCCGGCGTTGCCATTCGGGTACATCTTTTAGAGACAATGCAAACCCGGCTTCATAGAGAACTCCCTCGTCTCTTAGTAGCGGTGCAAGAATTTCAGTGTACCAGCCCCGGGAAGGCCAGATTTCCAACACCGTCATATCCGGGTGGATACCGAAGAATTTCAGGGTCTGTCTGGGATGCCGGTATCGATCACGTTCAACAAAGCCACTATCTCTGTGATCACCTGCCATGACTTTTGCCAGCAGGACATCAAGGGATTCTGCCCAGGTAATCGCAGGTATCAGGAACAGCATGGATGATAGTAACTTGAATAAAATAACCGGCCTCATCATACCCTCCTTAACGAATTGTCCTGTTATCGTCTTCGTTCTTCGAATCCTTGCTGTATTCTAAATCCTGCCGATCAAGATTAATGGAGTGCTTTTGTTGATACACATCGAAGACCTTATCAGCGGTCAGGCCTGCGCAAATCATTGCTGAAACCAGGAAGTGCAGAATATCGATTAACTCCACGCGGATATTCTGGATATCTATCCTATCCTTACTCCACCATTTCCATAAAAGATCATCGTCCAGTTCATTTAGCTCTTCCCGCATGGCCTTTGAATAATTGACAAGCCATCTGTTTGGCAAGTCATTGACCATAAGTTGATTATTATTTACAGCCTCAAAAATATCTGTCATAGATAAGGTATTTCCAGAATTATTGCCGAGCTTGTTGCTTGAAAATACATAATTATTGAGCTCGGTTTGCATCTCAAAGATTTGGCTTAACATATCGCCTGTTTTTATCTCACTCATTTTTTCCTGATCTCACTGCTTTTACTGGATTGGTTTTAATCAATATTTCCTTGTCACGACGGCTCATCCGCTTGATCATCGCTTCGCGACGGGAGGCATCTGAACGGTCCTGACAGAATTCTGAATAGACCAGTTCCACGGGCCGTCTGCCCAGTGTGTAGGTCGCTGCCAGGGCATCATCCTGGTTATGCTCCTGCAGACGTCTCCGTAAATCGACGGTTATACCCGTATAAAGCGAATTGTCAGAACATCTCAGGATATAGACTGACCACATAAGCTGTCCCTGATTTCTGGCATTATTATACATATTGTTACGCATCTTATCCCGATGATGATATTCAAACCCGCACGCTGATATACTGTGTTACATCATGCATGTTGATTTACATACACATACCGATTGCTCTGACGGCAAACTGACACCGGATGAATTGATCTCCCGGGCTTTAGACAGAAAGGTAAGCCTGTTATCGATCACCGATCATGACACCCTGTCCGCTTATTCCGCACTGGAAAGCGTACCTGCCGAAATAACCCTCGTCCCCGGTATTGAATTTTCCTGCGGCTGGAAAAAGCTGGAAATCCACATCGTTGGTCTGAGCATCGACCTCGCAAATCCAGTTATGCAAAAAGCCGTTGCCGACCAGCAACAGGCCAGATTAGTCCGGGCCCGACAGATTGCCGAGCATCTGGAGAAACAGGGCGTTCCCGACGCCTTTGACGGTACGGCCCAAATCGCTGGTAACGATAATATTGGCAGACCCCATTTTGCCGCCTTCCTGATCGAGACCGGGGTCTGCAAATCAACTACCGAGGCATTTAAAAAATATTTGTCAATTAAAAACCTGGCACGATACTGGCCTGAAGTATCAACAAGCATAGAATGGATCCGCGGCGCAGGCGGCATTGCCGTGCTGGCACATCCCCTAAAATACAAGTTGACCCGCACGCGTCTTAATATGTTACTTGATGATTTTCAGGCAGCAGGTGGTCGAGCCATGGAAGTGATCTCGGGAAAACAGCTTGAATGGCAGACCCGGGATATGGCCAGCCTCTGTATTAAGCGTGGGCTGCTGGCCTCGTGTGGATCAGACTTTCACCAGCCCGATCTGAGTTGGGCCGAACTGGCAGACATCCCTCCCCTGCCGGGAGACTGCGAACCCGTCTGGAGACATTTCGCCTGACTATTCCGGTACGATCCATTCACAACGTGGCCCACTACCCCCAGCCTGATCCAGTACAGGAACCAGCCAATTGAGAACTCCGGTGATGCGTTCGTCAAATTGCCAGGGCGGATTGATGATAAGCATCCCACTACCAGCCATACGGTTGGATTGGCTATCGGGAAGCACATAGAATTCATGAATGAAAACCTTGCGAACACCTGCTGCACGTAATTCATAATGAAATTGCGGTACTGGCTGTGACTTTTGCAGGGGATACCAAACCGCAAATATACCAGTTGGCCATTTTTGCCAGGCCTTGATTAATGACATGGCCAGCGACTGAAACTCGGCTTTAACCTCATAAGGTGGATCAATAAGAATCAACCCCCGTCTTTCCTTGGGCGGTAGGTTGGCCTTGAGACTGACAAAGGCATCTCCCTGCAGGACATTTACCTGTTTATCCTTGTTGAACATTTTGCGAAGCAACAGCGACTCGGTATTGTGCAACTCGGTAAGAAGCATACGGTCCTGCTTTCTAAGAAGCTGACGGGCAATCAGGGGTGAACCGGGATAATAACGATATTCCCCCCGTTCCCTGACTTTTTTAGGATTTACAGCGTTAACTTCATCCAGATAATCAATTACTTCTTCCGGTGGGTTCTCTGCTGCTGCAACCCTGTATATACCGTTTTCATATTCACGGTTTTTCTGTGCATACTCAGACTGCAGATCATAACTGCCGGCACCGGCGTGGGTATCGAAATAGCAAAATGCCGAATCTTTTTTCAGCAATGATCTGAGCAGTATTCTCAGCGTAATATGCTTGTGGACATCAACAAAACTTCCGGCATGAAAGACATGGCGATAATTTAACATTGAAATAGTAATAGCATGATTAGTATTCCGTGTATTTTGTAGATTTTCCTCTGACCTTTTCGGCGGGATACTTGTCGACATTTTTCTCGAGCTTGCTGAGAGCGGCCTGGTATAAATCAACTTCCAGTTTATCGGCAAGACGCACAAGATAGATGAGGATATCGGCAAGCTCGGCTTCAACCTCGGCTTTTTTCTCCGGCGTGATTGCCTTGCTCTCTGCCTGGCTTAACCACTGGAAATGTTCTACCAGTTCGGCAACCTCAACGATCAAGGCCATGGTGAGGTTCTTGGGTGAATGAAACTGGTCCCAGTCCCGTTCACTGGCAAAATTATCAAGGCGTTGTTTCAGATCATTGAATACATCTGTCATGAAAATCAGGAAAGCCTAACCCAGGCCCAACAGGCTTCGAAAAAAATAAGCTACCAGGAAGGTCACCAGCAAACCGGCCAGGTACAGGCCGATAAACCAGAGCCAACGGCCTGTTCTTGATGGCAAACCACTGTTGCTGTGATCAGTGGTATCCCGCATTGATATCCACCTTGCCACGGAACACCCAGTAAACATAGGCCGTGTAGGCAAGAATGACAGGCAACAATATGACAGCGCCTACCAGTAATATGCCTTGTGAATTTGCCGGTGCAGCGGCCTGTTCTATGGTGAGTCCATAAGGCACGATGTATGGGTAGAAACTGATGACCAGTCCAATATAGGCCAGGGCAAAAATGCTGACTGACATCAGGAATGGCCTGTATACCGTGGCCCGGTTGAAAATGGAGGAAACCAGCTGCCAGCAACAGATGGTTGTGATCAGTGGAATCGGGGCCAATGGCAACATTCTCTGCCAGTCAATCTCCGGGTAATGGATACCCCAGCGATCAGCCGCAACCACACCCAGCAACGGCACGGTCACGCTGACGATGACCAGGCAGGCAATCACAATGAAAACAGCGATAGCAGCAACCCTGCGGGACCAGGCCAGCAGATCACCTTCCGTTTTCATAATAAGCCAGGTTGCTCCCAGCAAGGCATAACCCCAGACTACGGCACAGCCGGTAAAAAAGCTGAAGGGAGTCAGCCAGGCAAACATATCGCCATTGAAACGGCCATCTTCCAGGGGAATGCCCTGCACCATCGCACCCAGAATCAGACCCTGGCTGAATGCGGCCACGATTGATCCCCAGTGAAAGGCCTGGTCCCAGAACCGTTGCAGCGAGCCTTTCGAGGAAAACCGGAATTCAAAGGCCACGCCCCGGAAGATCAGGGCTATTAACATGAAACCGATTGGCATGTACACGGCGGGCATCAGGGCCGCATAGGCCTTGGGGAACACGGCAAACAGGCCGCCCCCACCCAGTACCAGCCAGGTCTCATTGCCGTCCCAGACCGGCGCCACAGAGGTCATCATCACATCACGATCATGATCACTGTTGGCAAACGGAAACAGGATCCCCAGGCCGAGATCAAATCCGTCCAGCAGGATGTAGATCAAGACCGCCAGCCCGAGCAGGCCAGCCCAGATATATGGCAGAGCCGCTTCCATCAACTGTCGCCTCCCGAGGGGTGAGGCCCCAGCAGCCCATGCTTCAAGTCACCGATGCCCGCCCGGTCACTGAGCATGGGTTTGGACTCCATGGCAGAAATAGGTTCTGCCTTCTCGGTGGGACCAATCAATACCAGGCGACCGATGTAGAAGATGCCGGCAAAAAAGACGATCGTGTAGGCAAAAACAAAGACGATTAATGACATGCCAACACTTTCCGCAGTCACCGGTGAGACCGAGTCAACAGTTCTTAACAAACCATAGACTGTATAAGGTTGCCGTCCAATCTCAGCAGTGAACCAGCCGGCAATAACGGCAACGAAACCGGATGGCAACATCAGTGCACAGAGCCGCAGAAACATCCGGCTCTGTGTCAGCTGATTTTTCCATAGCAACCACAATCCCCAGACGGCAACCAGCAGCATTAACATGCCGATGGCCACCATGATACGGAAACTCCAGAACACAATAGCGACAGGTGGTCTCTCGGAAGCCGGCCATTCCTTGAGACCCTTGATTTCGCCATCCAGACTGTGGGTCACGATCAGGCTACCGAGTTTCGGGATCCCTATTTGAAAATCATTCTTTTCCTGTTCTTCATTTGGCATGGCAATCAGATATAACGGTGCCCCCCTGTGGGTTTCCCAGTGGCCCTCCATTGCTGCCAGTTTGACTGGTTGGTGCTCATGCACATTGATACCGTGTTCGTGACCTAGCAGCAGTTGCAGGGGCGTAACTAAAACGACAAACAGGATACCCATCTTCAGCATCACAATATTGGCTTCGCGCTGCTGCCGGCGCAGGATTTGTATTGCCGCAATACCGATTACTGTAAAGGCAGTAGTCAGGTAGGCGGCGAAGACCATATGCAGAAAGCGATAGGGGAAGGATGGATTAAAGATTACTTCCAGCCAGCTTGTGGTATAGAAAACTCCATCCCGGATTTCATATCCGGCTGGGGTATGCATCCAGCTATTGGCGGATAGGATCCAGAAGGCCGAGATCAGGGTGCCGATAGCCACCATACAGGTAGAGAAAAAATGCAATCGCCGGCCGACCTTGTTCCAGCCGAACAACATGATGGCAAGAAACGAGGCCTCGAGGAAAAATGCCGTCATAACCTCGTATCCCAGCAACGGGCCGAGAACGTTGCCTGTTTTTTCCGAGAATAGACTCCAATTCGTACCAAACTGGTAGCTCATAACCACCCCGGAGACCACGCCCATGCCAAAAGAGATAGCGAATATCTTGACCCAGTAACGGTAGAGTATCAGGTAAACATCGCGGTTAGTTTTGAGCCATAAACCTTCAAGCATCGCCAGGTAACTGGCAAGACCGATAGTAAATGCCGGGAAAATAATGTGAAAGGCGACTGTAAAGGCAAACTGACATCTTGCCAGAAATAACATATCAATGGATTCTTGCATGGGAGTTCTACCTTAACATGTTATGTATTGTTGCAAATTTCATTATCATCATAACATTGCTAGTGTAATTAACCGAACCAAGGAAATCCCGGTTAATGGGCGTCGACATGCGACTGCTGTACCAGTACCCAGGGCCTGACCACTACACACCAGACAACGGCATCCTCTTCCGACCACTGAGTAGCCTGATCTTCAAAATCTCTAAGAAGGTTTCCCTGCTCGATCCATTCAGTGATCCTGGCGGTGTTGTCCCGGGATATCTCAAAAGCTACATCCACCAGATCCAGGTGTTCATTAACAAGAACTACCTGTCCTTTTGCAAAAAACGGTTTGATTTCTCTCCACGCAATCGTGGCAGTTTCCGAGTTGAGCTTGGCGTGCCCGAGCTTTTCCAGGTCTTCCATTATACAGCCTTCGTCAGCCTATTGTTTTTCCTCTAATGCCTTGACGCGTTTTTCCAGGTCAGTTACGCGTTGATTCAGATCCTGATTTTCAACATTTGTTGTGCTGGTCTCACTGGAGCTAGCCTCAAAGCCAAGTACTGTGCATGCTTGCAGAAAAAACAGTGAACACAGAACCGAGAAAACCAGTATTTGTTTCATGTTGTTGACTCCTCTTGATCAATCACATAAATCGTGATCATTAGACATAAATCGTGATCATTAGTTTACCGCAAAATAGGCACTGATATGAGACAGCACAACAACAAGTGTTACTATCAGGCGCATCTGGCGATAGCGGTGGTCTATCGGTAACCCTGACAATATCCGTTCAACAATATAGAAAAGCAGATAGGCACTGGCCAGAATCAATGTAAACCACTGATTTTGCATGATGGTCCCGTACATCAGACCCAAAAATATGAGAAACAGGAGGTTACTGCCCAGCAACAGGTAATTGCGCAGGCGATCTGAAAACGTGGCAGCGAAGGCAAATCCCCACCAGCTACCGCAGAGGAAAACCAGGATAAGAATAGAATAGATATGGAATAATTGCAGAAGGAAGAAGCTTGGGAACTGCGATTCAAACCAGAGCAATACGGCTATGGTCACAAACGGGAGCAAACCGGCATAACCCAGCAAATACGCCAGCCGGTAGGACGGAGCCTCTCTCATGTGTGCTATCCGCTGACCTCTTCGATGCCATAGATATAAAAAGCCGATAACAACGCAATCAGTCCCAGCAACCCTATCACCGAAATTGTATTCAGAATATCAGCAAGCACACCAAAGAGGCCGCCGATAATCATGGCCAGACCAATCAGGGTATTACTGACCGCCGTATAAGCAGATCGGTTGTCCTGGTTGGACATGTCCACCAGATAAGTCTTGCGACCCAGACGCACGCCGCTATGGCAGATCGAGATCAGGAAAAACAACACAGCATAAACCCATATTGACGTCATCATGCCTGGCACTACCAGGTTCAATATAAAGGTCGCGATACCAAGTATGCCGGCACCAATTGCAGACAAAGCCATCACTCGACGACTGGACTGGTCACCCATTTTCCCCCAAATCGGAGAACTGAGACTGCCAGCCAGACCTGCGGCGATGATTAATATACCAAGATCTGATATGCCTTCACTGTTGGTCTGTGCCATCAAGGCATAAAACGGTAACACTAATGCAACACTGAGTAATAATGTCCGGGCAATTAAAAATTCACGAAAAAGTTTGTCTGTTTTAATCAAAGTGAGACTTTTTATCGCCATCACAATGGCGTTGCTACCGCCCTCCACTGTGCCGGGTTCCTCATGGATCAACCAGAAAATTAAAATTGCTAGCAACCAGATAATTGCGCAGGCCAACAGAAAGACCACAAACAAATCACTTTGTCTGGAAACATCGACATAGAACATGACATAAAGACCGATGCAAAAAATAATAACACCTGAGATACCGGCACTATATCCCATTAATACTCCGCGGCGTGTCTTGGATACAGTTTTACCAATGACATCTTTTGCCGATACGGAACAAATCCCGCGGGCAAGACTGAACAGTGTGATCAAAATAAGCACGGCCCAACCGGCCATGACACCATGAAAGCGATCTACCAGCAGGGCCATCAATAACATGGCCAAAGCGGATAAGCCCGCACCGATAATCCAGACCCATTTTCTGACAGGTAGTCGACGAATATAGGCAGCAACCAGCAGTTGCGGTAACAATACGCCGGCCTCACGTATGGGTACCAGGAAGCCGGTAAAGCTGGCCGGCACACCCAGGGAACCCAATAACCAGGGGAGCATCAACCTGGCACTGGCCAGTTCATCGGCGATCTTGGTCAGGATATTGGAACACAGGTAGGCAAAGAAATTTCGGGGCAAATGCCGACAGGCACTATCAGGAATGTCCTTGCAGACCCGGGCATCCTCATCGCCGGTGATGGCATTGTAGATCTGGTCGAGTCGTGATTTCACTGATAGCCACCATTACTGTCTTCATCACAGGAATAATATTGAGACAGGATCAACCCTGCGGCCAGGTCGGCGGCCAGAGTCTGCATTTCGGGGTTTGCTGACAGACCATCTACCACTTTCCTGGCCAGGGCTACCGTGGAAAAGGATTCCGGCAGGCAAACACGCGGTATGTCAGGCCGCATGGTCAGCTGACAATCACAGGGTGTGACGTACCATTCACACATCATGCCGTTGTTTCCCTTGAAGTCGGACGCAAGAGAAGATTCACATGCTCTTAACAATTCAGCGCCTGTCGGCGCGGCAATTGCATCTCTGACATGTAAAGAGCCGAATATCAGCAAGATGAAAACCAGGCAGGCAGTGGGCACTTTATGTTTTCCCGTGTTTATTATTCAGTATATGTATCAAACTACCCACATCAGAACAAGGTTCGGTCAGGTACAACGTGATCAGTATCTCTTCAAGCGCTGCCAATACACTAATGACAGTTGCAATATGGAAAGGCCATGCAGGACCACCCAGAAAAAGTAGTATGGCCGAAGGCGCCATGACCACGGCCGCAGTTTTTACCAGCCAGGTATGGTAACTGGTCAGCCTGTGGAACTTGGCAATACCGACGACTGCGGGCAATATCAGGCTGCTTGCAACCAGGATGATATAAACAAGTTCTCTCTGCACGATTTCCGGCCATAACATTACGGCGCCGGCCAGAAAAACAATATAAACTGAAAAATCTGCCAAACTGTCTATTCTTGAACCCAGTTCGGAAACCTGGTTTAACCAGCGCGCTATCGGTCCATCGATGGCATCCAGGATAAAGGCGCATACCAGCACCAGGATAAACAGGGTCGGATGACCCAACCAGGCCAGTACCAGCATGATCAGTGCACACATTAACCGGATCAGGCTCAGCAGGTTGGGAATGGTAATGAGTCGTTTTACCGGCATCAGATTCTGAATTCTGCATAGAGCGGAGAATGATCAGACAGCGTGTCCCAGGGATTCCCTGTCAGGCAACCCGCATCCGATAATTCGATTCCCCGGAAATAAATACGGTCCACTTTCAGAACCGGCCAGAATGCCGGATAGGTAAATGCATGCGCACCATACCTTTGATGATGGGCCTCAACTAGGCCCAGCGCTCTCCCCAGAAAGCGGGCCGAGCGACCACGCCAATCATTAAAGTCGCCAGCCAGTACCAATGGCTCATTATCACCAATAAACTCAAGAATATGCTGCCTGATCACCTCAAGCTGCCGGCGTTGTTCAAAACGAAAAAGCTCCAGATGCACACAGATTACATGCAGATCCTTTTTGTAGCCGGGCAGCTCGATGATTCCGTGTAGCAGACCCCGGCTTGCCCTTTTTAAACGTGAAAGAATGATATTACGTGACTGCTTGATGGGATACTTGCTGAGTATGGCATTCCCATGATGCCCATGATTGTAAATGGCGTTCTTGCCATAGGCGTAATGTGGCCAGACACTATCAGCCAGGAATTCGAATTGGGTTTCTAAAGGCCACTGCCCTATTTTCCCCTGATGGCGTAATTGCTCTCCATGAATTTCCTGGATAAAAACCAGGTCTACATCTGTTGACCTTAATCCTTCACGTATTTCATGCAGGATAAACTGGCGATTATTGAAACTGAAACCCTTGTGGATATTGTAGGTAAGGACTCTTAAATTCATCCAGCTTGAAACCGTCTGCTATCTCCCCGGATTTATTCCGGGGGCTTGCCAAGAAAATCCGGCTTGGTCAGTTCGACCCCGTTATGCCTGAGGATGTCATAGGCCGTGGTGATATGAAAATAAAGATTCGGAAGAACAAAATAAAGCAGGTAGGTCATTCCTGATAATTCCAGTGCTATGCCCCGAATTTCAAAAGAAATCTCCCTGTTCTCTGTTCCATTGATTGCTTCCTCCTGAATGGTCTCCAGGTAATCAATGGTATGTCCAATCCGTTTATAGAGATCATCAAAATTCTTTTCACAGTCTTCTGTACTGGGGATTTCCAGACCGGCGAGTCTCGCGACACTTCGACTGACCATGTCGCAGGCGATCTGGACCTGTCGGTAAAAGGGAAACATATCCGGTGCCAGCCTGGCATTGAAATAAACGTCCAGATCGATCTTTCTTCTTTTGGCATCAATCTCTGCCTTTTTCATGATAGTGACCAGGTTATTGAGCATGCGCACATAGACAGGCACCGATGCTTGGTACATGGACAGATTCATATATTTATCTTACGTTTGTGGATAAATTCGTCAGTTTCTTCCTGAATTCTGTAAGTACACTTTTTACCTCGGCAGAATTCCCCGGTCCCATCCGTATCAATATTTTCTGTCCTGCAGTAAGTGATTCAAGCTCCGCATCTGCAAACTGGTAAAAAACCTTGGGACGAACCAGTCGCACTGGTTGATCAGGTTCGGGGGCATCAAGCAGATGATCAATCACCGAGACCAGCCGATCATTAAAATAACTCTCCGGATAACCCAGATCTTCATAGGCCTCCTGAAACAAGGGATAATATTTTTGATAAAGTACCGTGGTTCTATTTATATCCATACTTGTTAAAAAATCAACAAAACGATTATAACGATCATAATTTTCTGCTGAAAGATAGATTTCATTCCCTGATTGCTTGTCGACAACAAACTTTCCCGCTGGTGGAGACGTAAAAACAAATCGCTGCGGCAATTTACGTGAGGACATATTGTCAACCGTTACCACGAAGTGCCTGATCAGGGCCTTTATCAGGAATAATTCGGCTACCGTCTTTTCCCCATAAAGCTGATCAAGTTCGCGTTTCATGGTTTCATCACTGTCATCAAGCTCAGGCAAGGTTTTTGCAGTTTCTTCTCCGCTCCCCTGTCCGGGTTTTTTGGGTGTCACTTCCTGTATCTGCGGTACCGGAAACCTGATTTCCGGTTTCTCGCTGGTCATTCTTTCAGGTTCAACCGGTCCCTCGAGCGTCTGTTCCGATGATATAAAATTATCCCCGACAGGCGATATGCCTTGTTGCCTGAGATATAAAACAATGGTGACAACAATGATGATGATAATGATTAGAAAAAAAATGCGATATTTATTCATAGGAGTGTAAGATCTGTTTCTTGATTTTTTCGTGTTATATCGGTTAAAACCAATTATAGATCAAACAGGCAATGAACTCTCCGATGACATTGAGTGATTTCCTGAAAAAACTGAAAGAATCACCTGAAACGGTTGATTTTTCAGAGACGATTTCAGTTATTGATGATAATTATTCCTATCACGCAACTGCGTTTAAGAACGGAGATTTGTGCAACCAGGCCGGAGAAAACGACGGCTCCTGCAAGATTCTGGCATTTGCCTGCCTGCAGGAACTGAGTGAAAAGCAAACCCTGGCCTGTTTTGGCAGTTATTATCGTGAAGATGTGTTAAAGCATCCCGACGGCGATGATCACCGTAACATTCGTCAGTTCATGAAAACCGGCTGGGAAGGCGTCAGCTTCAGGAGTAGCCCGCTGGTAGTCAAGAAAACCGGAGGCTAATCTTGTCAAGTAAAGACGGTAACGAAATAGACTGCGACACACCGGTGACGGTTATTGTCAAACGTCGACCGCAGCCCGGCAAGGAAAAAGAATTCGAGGAAGTTATTAGCGGAATCAGCCGGGCCGCCATGAGCTTCGAGGGCCATCTCGGTGTCAACATATTTCGCCCGACCAAATCGACCCACCATTATTACCGGATCGTGTTCAAGTTCGATTCACACCGCCACTTTATACATTGGGAAACATCAGAGGAGCGTCAAGCCTGGCTGGACAGGTTCACCAAAGTTGATATGGGTGATCCGCAAATGGAAGTACTGAGTGGCCTTGAGACCTGGTTCTCACTGGGCGATGAAGATTCAGTTGTCCCACCACCCCGACACAAAATGGCATTGGTACTCTGGCTTTGTATCTCGACCCTGTCAATACTGATTTACCTGCTGCTTGAGCCTATGTTTGGTGACAGGTATCCGATTTTACAGATCATGAGCAGCACCTTGATAATTATTGTTTTGATGACGTACCTCATCATGCCGTTTCTTAGCCGGCTGCTGCAGCGTTGGTTATNNTTAAGGGATTACTGGCCAGGGGCCGGTTTACGGGTAAATACTGCTTCCGGCACACCATATTGTCTTTTTAATACAACATCACGATCCCATGAATTGTCAATACCACTGATCTGCCAGGCATTGATAAATCCGATCCGGCCCAGGTGATACCAGGGTGAAACTACAGGGAAGTACTGCAGGGGCCAGTCAGAACCATAAATCATTCGTTCTGTCAGTCCTTCCACCTGCAATGCTCTGGCCAGGTAACCCAGCTTGTTTATCTGGGTAAGACTGGAAATATCTGCATAGAGATTGTCGTATTCACTGAACATTGGCAGGATACGTTTGAAGTTGTTCTCTCCGTCGGACTTGCCTGTAGTTGAGATGTGTGCAGCGATGACAATGACGCCGAGTTTCAGTGGCAATTCCAATCGCCTTGGATCGGCCAGTTCATTCCTTGCCGTAGGGAATGATATTTCCTTGCCGGTATGTGTCAGCAACGGCATATCAAGTTCCGTCATACGTTGGTAAAAGCTGGTGAGGTTTTTATCGGATGGATCGAAATGCATAATGGAAGGAATCCACTTGATCAAGACGGCACCCTGCCTATGTGCCTGCTCAAGTCTCTCGATACTGTCCCTGCGAAGTGGATTGATACTGGCACCATACAGTAAACGGGGATACTTTGCCGTCTCCCGAGCAATAAAATCATTCGGCACATAGATCTGGGTTTTTTCCCGATCGAGTGTTCCGCTTGTTTCATCAATCACGCCATCGAGTGCAAGCACGACCGCCTGGTCGATATAGCGTGATTGCCTGATTTTTTCATCCAGGCGTTTAACAACCAGTTGATCGCCATTATTTTTTAATTCCTTTTCCGTAACACCCATCCAGCGCATGAAATAGCCAAATCGGAAATTCTCATACATCTCGGTATTTATGAATGCATCGGAGTCACCATACCCGAGACCGGCAACATGTACATGCCAGTCTATTATATGACGATCTTCAAGACTGCCAGCTGCAATGACAGCTGTCACTGTCAGGAATGAGAACAAGAGAATCAGTAACACCCTCATGCGCCGTCTATCCAGGTATGGTCCATGACGGAAAACTGGACACAGCCAAGTTGCTGCAGGGTACGGGTAATTTCGTCACGGAAGATTTCAATGGCCTGGCGCACACCATCATCACCAACACCTGCCACGCCATACATAAATGAACGTCCTGAAAAACAGGCCTTTGCACCCAGGGCCCTGGCCCGGACGATGTCCAGTCCCGTGCGAATACCACTGTCCATCATTATTGTGGTTTCCCTTTTCAGATGATCCGGGACCGCTTGTAAGGCACTGACACTGGATGGTGCAGCATCAAGTTGCCTGCCGGCATGGTTGGAGACAATAACACCATCCACACCCAGCTTAACCACGGCCTCGATATCTTCCGCATGCAATAATCCCTTGATGACCAGGGTTCCCTGCCAAAGCGAACGGATCATTTTTATTCTTTCGAGCGTGACTCCACACATAAAAAACGAGGTCAGGAATTCGCTCAGGTGGTTGGTATCACCCGCATCGATATAACTATCGAGGTTGACGAACCATGGTGTGCCATGACGCAGGGTCTTTATTGCCCAGCGCGGACGCCCGGCAACCTGGAGTAACAGACCTGGTGTCAGACGAAACGGCAATATCAAACCATTCTTGAGTTCGCGTTCCCGCTTGGCGCCCACGGGAATGTCCACCGTGATCACCAGGACCTTGAACCCGGCCCGATTCACCCGCTGCAGGAGGTCCTGCATGATGGCAACATCTTTCGGCACATACAGTTGAAACCAGCTGACATCCGGGGCCAGTCGCGCGATATCCTCCAGTGGTGTCGTGCTCACGGTACTGAGTATGTAAGGGATATTCATTCGCTGCGCCGTAGAGGAAAGAATATGTTCGGCACGCGGCCACATCATATTGCCGAGCCCGACCGGGGATATGCCTATGCCAAGATCATATTTCCGGCCAAATAGTTCACAAGACGTATCGATACTGGTAACGTCCCTCAGGTAGCGTGGGCATAATATAATGTCATCCAGATCCTTACGGTTGCGCTGCAGTCCCAACTCTTCACCAATACCACCTTCCAGGTAATCCAGTGCAAATCGTGGTACACGTTTTCTGGCCTGCACAGCCATGTCTTTGATGGAAGGAACCCTTGGATTGTATTTCAAGATGTGCAGTCCCCCTGCTCAGGCAACGTCTTTGCCAATAAATCCGCCAGACTGGTGGGACCATAATCGCGCATAGATCCCATCCCGGTTGATCAATTCTGTATGTGTCCCGTCTTCAACAATGTGTCCTTCGTCAAGCACAATCAGACGATCCAGCGCCGCGATAGTCGATAACCGATGAGCGATGGCAATGACTGTTTTATGCTGCATCAGGTGATTCAGGTTTTCACGGATTGCCATTTCAACCTCGGAATCCAGTGCAGAGGTGGCTTCATCCAGGATCAGGATCGGCGCATTCTTTAACAACACCCGGGCAATGGCGATGCGTTGACGCTGGCCTCCGGACAGCTTGACTCCTCGTTCGCCTACGTGGGCATCATATCCCTGCCTGCCCTTGATGTCATGAAGCTGCTTGATAAAGTCATGTGCCTTGGCCTGTTTTGCAGCATTCAGCATATCGGCATCAGATGCCTCCGGTTTTCCATAAATAATATTGTCCCTCACAGAACGATGCATCAAAGACGTGTCCTGCGTGACCATGGCAATGTTTGCCCTGAGGCTTTCCTGTTGTACTCTGGCAATATCCTGGCCATCGATCAGGATTCGCCCACCTTCAACATCATAAAATCGCAGAAGTAAATTTACCAGAGTGGATTTTCCGGCACCGGAACGACCAACTATACCAACTTTTTCTCCTGGATTAATCATAAGAGATAGATCATCGAAAATACCACTCTGCTTTCCATAATGAAACTTGACATGTTCAAACTCGATCCTGCCCTTGCTAACCTGTAATGGTTTTGCATCCGGTATATCAATAACGGTACGTGGTTTAGAAATGGTAGCCATGCCATCATGCACGGTACCAATGTTTTCAAACAGACTTGCCAGTTCCCACATGATCCATTGCGACATTCCATACAACCTCAATACCAATCCCACTGACGTTGCGATTGCACCGACTGTAACAACCCCCTGCGTCCAGTAATGCAATGACAATGCTGTAATTGAAAAAATGAGCAATGCATTGATGATCCAGACCGACATGACCAGGCCATTGACCATCCGCATCTGTGCATAGACGGTTTTCAGGAAATCGTTCATGCTCTCCCGAGCATAGGCAGCTTCGCGACGGGAATGGGAGAAGAGTTTGACGGTCATTATATTGGTATAGGTATCGACAATGCGCCCGGTCATTTCCGAACGGGCATCAGCCTGCCGCGAAGCCAGTAGCTCGAGCCGAGGGAAGAAAAACCACATGATAGTGATGTACAGGATCAACCAGATGATAAAGGGAATCGTCAGGCGGATATCAGATCCGGAAACAACAATCAGGATACCGCCAAAATACACCGAGATATACAACATAACATCGAGGATCTTCATCACAGTCTCGCGCACCGCAAGAGATGTCTGCATAACCTTGGTTGCCACCCGTCCGGCCAGTTCATTTTGGTAAAATGACAAGCTTTGACCCAGCAGGTAACGGTGTGCGTACCAGCGGATTACCATGGGATAATTACCCAGCAGGGACTGGAATACGATCAGGGAATGCAGGTAGACCAGCAATGGCAAGCCTGCCAGGACCAGAACGCTCCACCAGATCAGCTGATTACTGCGGGTTTCCAGCAAGGTTTCCGGTTCGGAACCGGCAAGCCAGTCAACCAGATCACCCAGAAAACCGAACAGGGACACTTCCAAGACTGCGATCAGTCCGGTTAACACGGCCATCAGGATCAAATAAGGCTCAATACCACGAGTGTAATGGTAGCAAAATGCGATCAATCCGCTGGGAGGTTGCTCCGGCTCTTCCGGTGGAAAGGGTTTTATCAGTTTTTCGAAAAATGACAGCATCGCTCAGACAGTGTATCAGGGAGTATTTATAGATGAATCATTGATTGCTGTTTGTTTTATCCTTTATGATTNNAAGCAGAGCTGTATCCACACCAAAAGCAGATGAATTCTCCCATAAGACCAACGATATATCGATACACATGTAAAGCATTTCCGGAATATGCCTATGTGCCGGGGCAAACACCGCATCCGACACGCGATCCGCAAGGCCACTCCTATAACCTGCATCCCGAAGATCCCGAGTCCTTTGACATCTCAGACTGGCAGTCCTGTGAGGAATATCTGTTTGGTATTGATCTCTTTAATCATGGATACTGGTGGGAGGCGCATGAATCACTGGAGGCAGTCTGGCATACTGCTGGCAAGACAACAGAAACCGGCTTGTTCATTCAGGGGTTGATACAGGTTGCCGTGGCACACCTGAAGCGGTTTCAGGGATTTGATGAGGTATCTCAACGCATGGCGGATAACGGGCTGGAGAAAATGAAGCACATTAATAATGTCTATCTGGGTATTGATGTGCCTGGTTTTCGCAAAAGAGTAACTAACTATTTCATGGGCAAGTCAACAACACCCGTGACCATAAAGCTGAATAACCTGGAGCCATTGTAATTAGTGAAACGCATCGAAGTCACGCATCTCACAGAATATCAGTTCGCCCATGTCGTCACTCTGAAGTCACATCGGTTGCTCATTCGTCCCCGCGAAGGCCATGATATCCGTATTCAGTCTTCCTCCCTGGAAATCTTTCCTGCGCATGAAGTCAGGTGGGCCCGGGATGTATTTAATAATTCCGTTGCAACCGTAAATTTTAAGGAACCAGCCGATCGCTTGTCCATTTTCAGCAGGGTGATCATTGAACACTATGACGAGGCTCCGTTGGACTTCATTGTGGAGGAATACGCCGTGAATTATCCATTCAGGTATCCGCCCACGGAAGAAACCGACCTCCTGCCTTATTTGAAACCCAATTTCCCGAAGCAACGGGAAATCATCAAAGACTGGCTGAAAAAAATTGATATTGGTACTTCGATTGAAACCTACGTCCTGCTTCAGCGTATGAGTAAATGGTTAAACGCAAACATCAACTACACCATCCGCGAGGAAGCCGGTGTGCAGTCACCTAGCATGACACTTGATTCCAACAGCGGTTCCTGCCGTGATTATGCCACCCTGTTTATAGAAGCCTGCCGCCAACTGGGTCTGGCCAGTCGTTTTGTCAGTGGCTATGTACTTGCACCCAGTACGGAATATGGAAATGCCAGCACCCATGCCTGGGCGGAAGTCTTTCTCCCGGGCCCGGGCTGGAAAGGCTTTGACCCGACCAGCGGTGAACTCACGGGCAGTCATCACATTGCAACTGCCGTTTCCCGGCACCCGGAAACCGTGCCACCAGTCTCCGGCAGCTTCGTCGGCAATGAACAACAACCTAGACTGACAGTCAATGTCCAGGTTACAGCCGTTTGAAAAATGAAACTTATCTAATGGCAAAAACACTAATATTTAAATACAGGAAAATATCATGCGTTATTTATTAATCGTATTACTGACCACTTTCACATTAACCTCCTCTGCCGCGCCGTTAAAATTTGGCGCTACCGCACCTGACTGGCAATTACAGGACCAGGAAGGCAACACTATTGATTATCACAAGGACAGCGAAGGGAAGGTTTCCGTTGTCCTGTTCTGGGCCACTTGGTGCCCCTATTGCGCAACATTGATGCCACATCTGGAAGTCGTTTATCGCAAATACCGGAACAAAGGCTTGAAATTTTATGCCATCAGTACCTTTGAAGACGGCAAACTGGATCCGGTGGAATTCTTTGATACCAAAGGATATAGCTACAAGCTGTTATTAAATGGTGATGCCGTTGCCGATGAATGGGGAGTCAAAGGCACACCCGGACTTTATGTCATGGACAAGGACAAGAAAGTAATCTACAAGAAACCTAGCGGTGTCAGCGATATCCTGGTGAAACAAAACATGGATCTGAAAATCAAGCAGGCCATTGCCAGATGAGCCGCAGCCCTAGAGTGCCCCTGTCTCCTGCAACACGGTATATATCGATTGCCCCATGAGAAGGTAACCATCCCGGTTGAGGTGTATCGGATCCGACTTCAGTGAAGTGTCCCTGATAATCTTGGGTAGCAAATCGCGGATGTATACCACTCCGGTTGCATTAGCGACCTCATCATAATATTTCGAAACGGACATTAATAAACCAAACTCGGGCACCCCAAGCAGTACAACCGGGATATTACGTGCCTGTGCCCGCATGATCATCTGTCGTACGTTGTTACGCATGGTACGCAGGTTTTTCTTGCGCAGGATATCATTGCCGCCATGACATAATATCAACAGGTCTGGTTGATACATGTCCAGCAGGCCGGGCAGGCGTGCAAGACCATCGGCAGATATCTCGCCCGGATTTCCGGCATTAATTACCACCCGGCCTGACAGGTCTTCCAGAATGGCCGGGTAGCTTTCGTTTTCCCTGGCGCCTGTGCCATAGGTAATACTGTCACCAAATGCCAGTATCACGGCATCCGTAGACAACCTGGGAATGCGGGGCAGTTCATCACTGCATGCCGTCAGCCATAGCAACAACAGCAATACCGGTTTGGTAAAGTTGCGATTACGCATGGATGATTTTACTCCCGTTACAATTTATAACCGTTCCGTTCCGGAAAAGCGAGTGGCGGTTGCTCAATACCTGTCTTGATTCTGGATAAAAGCATTTCCCCATACGCTTCGCGGGTTTTATTGTCTACGCTCTTGATATCGGATAGCGAATCTATATCTTCAGGCAAGGCCCTTGCGATATCAATAATCGCCCGGTCGGAGAGTATCCATTTACGTGGCCGGTTTTCCCGACGCGCGGTTTCTTCGCGCCAGGTGGAAAGTTGTTGCAGAACCGAGAGATTATTACCCGAGAAACTTTTGGCTGCCCGGATTTTGATCCAGAGACCGGCCGGGTCCGGCGCATATACTTCATCCCTGGTCAGTGCCTCGTGTTGCTGGTCAAGTACTTTTTCACTGATATGTCCCGCCAGTTTATCCCGCATCAATTCATATATCTTTGCCAGGTAAATAACATCCTCAGCAGCGTATTCAAGTTGTTTCCTGCGCAGGGGGCGTTGTTTCCAGTTGGTGCGGGTTTGCGACTTACCCAGTTCAACTCCAAGCATAGCCTGTACCAGATTGGCGTAGCCGATGGATTCATCGTAACCCAGTAATGGTGCGGCAAGCTGGGTATCAAACAAGGGAACCGGAACCTGCCCTTTCAGGTGATAGAATATTTCAAGGTCCTGTCTGGCACTGTGAAATACCTTGATTATGGATTCGTCGAAAAGAAGCGCAAAGACCGGCTCAAGATTGTTAATCCGGATTGGATCGATCAGTACCGTGCTGTCCGGGCTGGCAAGCTGCAAAAGGCATAACTCGGCATAATAGGTATTAGTACGCTCAAATTCGGTATCTACCGCCAGCCATGAGAATTGCCGCAAGTCTTCACAAACGCGAAGCAGATTTTCAGAATCATCAATCAGCTGGAAATCAACAGCCATCCGATGACTGCATCTTTTTTTCGATCTTGTGTCGGGCTTTCATCATATCCCGATGTGGAACATAAATGAGATCCGCAATTCGACGGACTAGATGCTCTTCCTGAGGATCGCAATGGCCATCGGAATAGGCCACTGTCCAGAGATACTCAATAACCTTGATTTTCTGTTCCGGTGAATACTGCCGGGCAATCAGGCTGGTGAATTGATGAAAATCAGTAGCCTCCAGGGTTTCCTGCTCGGCGAGCTCGAATAATGTCCTAGTTTCATCATCACTTAATTCAAACTTTTCCTTCAATGATTCCCTGACAGAATTACGTTCCTCATTTTTGATCTCATGATTCTGTTGCATCATCTCGATCAACAGCGCAGCTGTTGCAAGCTTCAAATCATGCACAGAGTCCTGTTCCGTCTCCGCAGCCAGGTGCTCATCAAAAAATTGTTTTATAGCATTTAACATGGTTTTAAAACAAAAATGATTTCAGGACAGTTTAACACGGGATAGTAATTAATCAGATAGTCAGCATACCACCTGTAGCTTATGCGCCCTCACCTGCACTCTGACAGCCAATCCCAATCCCGCAAATACAATCACTACACCAATTATAAAATTCAAGGTAATCTTTTCGCCAAGGAACAGGTTGCCGAGGAAAATTGCAGTAATCGGATTTAACACTACGAACAAGGTTGTATAGGTAGCAGTAGTTTTATTAAGTGCCCAGTTAAACAAAAAGAACGCTATGCCGCCTGCAATCACACCCAGGTAAACCATTAACAGCATTTGCCCTGGCGTTAAAGCCATAACATGCACATCTATCCCGTTCCAGGCTACAAATGGCAACAAACAGAAACATCCAACCAACATGGCAACCGGTGTCATGCTGGCAGCGGGTACTTCACGCAATACCCCACGTGCATAGATTGCATAGATTGCACCGAGTAATGCCGTAAGCAGCATTATTAATTCTCCTTTAAAGAGTATGAATTGATTAGCCCCAGTCGTCAGCTTGTCTGAAAGCGCGATTAAAAGGCCAAGTAATGTCAGGCCGATGGAATATATCGACATTGCGGTGATCTTTTCATGACCGATGATTTCACTAATCAGCATGGCCCAGATTGGCATCGTTGCCAATACCAGCGCTCCGCGAGCTGCATTGGTATAGACAAAGGCCCAGGAAAATAAAAAAGGAAATATGGCAAAGAAGACGATCCCAAGGCCGGCAGTTTTTAGTAACAGTTCCCGGTTAAATTGCTGAAAGCGGAAGCCGGAGAACAGAAACATAACCGCTAGCCCGCCGAAGAAATATCGCAGAAAGGCGATCTCAACAGGATCCAGTACATTAACAAGGTAGCGGGTACTGACAGAGGCCGTACCAGTCAGGCAATGACAACACATGTTTGCCAAAGTAGGTTGCCAATGTTTCATCAGCAAATGTCAGAATGTTACGGCCTTGCAATCTTCACGTGAAACATGTGCATGAAAATCATTCATGCCGCCAATCTTGCAATTAGAGAGCAACATGTTTTCCGTAATCCCACGTGCTTCCGCGCAGGGCTTGCAAACAATTACTTCAGCATTGGGATTTGTAAAAACTTCTTCAAAACGTGGCGGCGGACCAAACGGCAGCATCTTCTGATGTGAACCATTCACAGCAACGGTAACAGCATCATGAAACAACATGATCATAACCGTGTCACCGGCCTCTAGTGCGGAGGCGGCAAAGATAAACGGCAGGGATGCCCGGGTGGTGTCCGTAGGCCCCCAGGTTGTGGAAATCGCGTAATGCATATTAACTCCTTGAATTTATATTCGGGACCTAATCATAACGTAAAACCTGCCCTGGAAATAAATATCAGTTGTAACAGGATTGTTTCGGCACCGGCAAAGGTCTTATAGTATCAGAGTATCGGACACTTCTTTTAATCACCCCGGCTTCAAGAGGTTTTAATAACGTATGACTGATGACAAGACTACCGACCTGCACCTGAAACTGCGCAACCTGGAAGCCCGTGACTACCCGCAGGTTGCGAGCCTGATGGAAGAAGTCTATCCGGATATTGGTGGCGCTTGGTCAGAGAGCGCCCTGCTCTCATTGATTAATGATTTTCCTGAGGGGCAAATTGCCATTGAGGATAAGGGCAGGATTGTTGCTGTTGCGCTGACCGTCATGTGCAGTTATGACCGTTTCAGCCGTTCCCATACCTACGATGACCTGATTGAACGCCGCGATCGGATTCACCATGATCCGGGAGGTGACGCCCTCTATGGAATGGATGTCTTCGTCAGCAAGGATTACCGGGATTTGCGCTTGGGCCGTCGCCTGTATGACACCCGCAAGGAACTGTGCCGTAACCATAACCTGCGTGCCATCCTGCTTGGGGGGAGAATCGTCAATTATCATGAGAACCCGGACATGTCGCCGGAGGACTATATCGAGGCCGTCCGCGGTCGTGAGATCTATGATCCTATCCTCAGCTTCCAGTTGGCGAATGATTTTGAAGTCAAGCGGCTGATGAAAGGTTATCTGCCGAAAGACAAAAAATCTCTGGGCTATGCAACACTGCTGGAATGGAACAACATTCTTTATGAACCGGAAGACATCAAGTTGCATGAAATCCGCGAGATACCGGTTCGTATCGGCATATTGCAGTGGCAAATGCGACATGTCGATTACTATGAAACCTGGATGGCCCAGGTTGAATATTTCGTCGACACCATGTCAGATTATAAGTCTGACTTCGTGATGTTCCCTGAATTTTTCAATGCGCCGCTCATGGGCATGGGCAAACACGAATCGCAGTTCGAGGCCATCCGTTATCTCGCTACTTACACCGATCGGATCGTGGAAGAACTGCTGCAACTGGCTGTCTCTTATAATATCAACATTATTGCCGGCAGCATGCCGGCAATGAAGGATCACATATTATATAACAATGCCTACCTCTGTCGCCGGGACGGTACATTGGGCATCCAGCCCAAGCTTCACATCACATCACATGAACGCCGCGACTGGGTGATAGAAGGCGGTAATACCCTGCAAACATTTGAAACAGACGCCGGTACTATCGGCATGCTCATCTGTTATGACGCGGAATTTCCGGAATTGCCGCGGCTTCTGGCCAAACGGGGCATGGATATTTTGTTTATTCCTTTCTGGACCGATACCAAGAACGGTTTTCTCCGGGTGCAACGCTGTGCGCAGGCCCGCGCCATTGAGAACGAATGCTATGTCGCTATCGGTGGTAATGTTGGCAACCTGCCTCAGGTGGAAAACGTCGACATTCAATACGCCCAATCGGCAGTGTACTCGCCGTCCGATTTTGCCTTCCCGCACGATGCCATCATGGCTGAGAGTACCCCCAATACCGAGATGGCACTGATCGCCGATCTCGATCTCGATAAACTGGTGCAGCTCCGTCACGAAGGATCGGTTACCAATTCCAGGGACCGGCGGGATGATCTGTTCGAGTTAAAGTGGATAGGTCAAGAGATTAAAACCGATTAGGCAGCCAGCTTCGGATCAAACAGCAGCCTGATATAGGTTTTATAGTGCTGCAGTTGCTGATAGGTCACATCAGCCTCTTGCAAGGACTTGGAAAGGACAAAGGCGCCTTCAAACAAACTCATAAAGCCATCCGCCAGGGACTTGATATCGACATCTATCCTGGGCGGGTATTTTTTCATGATTTCCCTGAAGAGACCGGTGAGTTCCTTGCGGGAGAGCAGGAATTCCCGGTTAATAATTTCGCGGGTCTCCTCACTGAATTGCTGTAATTCATAAACATAGGAGGCCAGCAGACATCCCGGGTAGGGGTCTTCCAGGTTCTCAAATATTTCCTCGTATTGCCCGATAAGGATGATTAATTGTTGCAGTGGATCGCTGCTGAATTTCCGGGCCCGGGCAAGACTCTCTTTGAACAGTTCAACACCATCATCTGCAAATCGTGTGATCAGCGCAGTCGCCAGATCACCTTTGCTTTTAAAGTGGTGGAAAAAAGCCCCCTTGGTCATGCCCAGGCGGGAAATGAGTTTATCAATGGATACGCCCGCATAGCCGTTACCCAGGATCATGTCCTGGGCGGTATCCAGTATCCGGGTGCGGGTATCCTCGCCTTTCTTGCCCATACCTGAATAATTACATACTTATTGGTATGTGTAAACTCATGATTTTAAAAAAATTCCTCTATTTTATAATATAACTATATGTAATATATAGTTTATTTATGATATTGAAAAAACATACTAAATGGTATTGTTTTTTTGAAATTTCCTCCTATAATTGCTAAACGTACCATTTGGTATGTTTAAATATGGAGGGATAGAAAATGTTTGAAATACTGGAAACGATAACGCTACTGTTGATCCCTGGTTTTTTGCTGCTGGACTTTGTCATTCAGAAGCGCAAGTACAATAAAACCCGTTATTGGCGCCTCAGGGGGGCCCTGGTTACCGCCGCGATTGTTTTCTTTACAGGAGAAGTCGCCTATTTATGGGGTACCTTGTTCGGGGATTTTCATCTGTTTAATCTCAGTGGCCTGGGACTGTTCAGCGGGGCCATCATAGGCATCCTGGTTTATGAGTTGCTGCATTATGCATATCACCGTGCAGCACATAGCTGGGACTGGTTATGGCGGGCTTCTCACCAAATGCACCACAGTGCAGAAAGTCTGGATGCATTCGGCGCCAATTACATTCACCCCATTGACGCGGTAATGTTCACCAGTATCAGCAGCCTGGTGTTTTTCCCGTTGCTGGGTTTGTCCATTGAGTCGGCTGTGATAGGAACCTTTTTCGTGGCATTCAACGCAATGTTTCAACACGCCAACATTAAAACACCGCATTGGCTGGGTTATCTGATACAGCGTCCTGAAAGTCATAACATCCATCATGGCAAGGGTATACACCGTTACAATTATGCCGATTTGCCGTTAATCGACATGATCTTCGGTACGTATGTTAATCCTAAAAACCTTAACAGCACGGAGTGCGGATTCTACAAGGGCGCGTCTTCACGCATTATTGATATGCTGTTAGGCAGGGATGTGACAGAGAGACCATCGTCCTCAAACAAACTGCCTTTACCATTGATCTCACTGCCTGGTTCAGCCCAATAACGGCGGACTGGCAGACAGGATGTTTAAAACTTCATGACGATGCCATGGATGGTATCGTCATGTGCTAATTCTAGCGGCGCCGTCCCTTATGGCCCCGGCCACGTTGGTCTTCAAATTTTACTTTTAGGTAATGACCTTCGAAGGTCTTACCATCCAGTCCGGAAATGGCTGCACGGGCTTCATGTCCCTCCATTTCCAGGAAACCAAATCCCTTACAGGTTCCGGAAAAAAGGTCCTTTGCAATCTTGACGGACCGGACTGTACCATATTCTGAAAAAAGGGCTTGCAGAGATTCTTCCGTGGTGGTGGGAGGCAGGCTCCCGACAAATAGCTTTTTCACAATGAGCCTCCTCTGGTAAATTTTAGAAAATAGAAATAAACCCCGCGATTCCTCGAGGGGTTTATCCTGGACATTATTACAACAGGCTTAGGCAGCCTGTACGTTTAATGCCTGTGGGCCCTTGGGTCCATTCTCCATATCATAGGTTACCTGCTGACCTTCGGCCAGTGTGCGAAACCCTGATGCTGCGATAGCTGAAAAATGAACGAAAACGTCCTTGCTGCCATCAGCAGGAGTGATGAAACCAAAACCCTTGGATTCGTTAAACCATTTAACGGTTCCTGTTGCCATAATAATTACCTCTTTGAATATTAAATAATAGTGGTGTTACAAGTCTTACGAGGCAATTAACAGGAGAAACTTGGAAAGAACTTCTGACAAGAACCTGGATAGAATGTAGCAAGGATTAGTATATCCGCTTTCTATTCAAATAACTAGTCATTTAGTTCTTTTCCTGCGTGGCTTCTGCAACAGGTCTGAACATCTTGCGGTACTGGCCTGGCCTCAAACCGGTGGTGCGTTTGAATAGCCGCCGGAAAAATGCCGCATCTTCATAGCCCACGCGATTGCTGATCTCTTCTATTGCCATATCCTCAGTTTCAAGCAGACGCTTTGCTTCCTCGATGCGCTGGTTTTGAATGTACTCGATCAGGGAACTGCCCGTGGCTGACTTGAACCGTCTCTTCAAGGAGCGTTCCGGGATCTTTAAGATTTTGATCACCTGTGTAATGCAATTTTTTTCCCTGAAATGTTTGGCCAGCCAATTTTCGCAGTTCCTGACCACGGAATCTGCATGCGGGTTATGCCGGATCAAGGTGGCATAGGGCAGCTGTCCCTCACCATGCCATTTAAGCAAATAGACCTTGGCAATGTTCAATGCCTCACCCGGGCTGCAATGCCGGGCGATGATATGAATGGCCAGATCATGCCAGGAAGTCGTGCCGCCTGCCGTAACAATACGCCCCCCCGGATCGGCAAAACACAGGTTGGGCTCCGGCTTAAAGCGGATCTCGGGGAAACGCTCCCGGAACAGGTCCTGGTAGCCCCAGTGTGAGGTAGCCTCCCGGCCATTCAGCAAGCCCGTTTCCGCGAGCATGATCGCCCCGGAGCAGGCGGAATAAATGTAACTGCCGGCCTTGTACATCTTATTGATCCAGTCGATTAAATCAGGATATCGGCCGTGCAAATCTTGATCCGGGCCGAGCCAGAGTTCCGGCAATATCACCAGGTCCGGTCGCCGCCGGGTCCTGATATCCAGCGCCGGTTCCACGGGGATGGTATTACCACAAAGGAAGCGTCGCTTCGTGGTCGACACAATCCAGGGTCGAACCAGGGTCTCACCACCACCCGTGCGGGAGAGGGCCTGCCAGATATGACCGGTTGCCGAGAGCACATCCACCATGCCATAAAGCACGGAGCCCGCTGTCTCGGGTACCGCGACAATGAAGGCATCCAGGGGCTGCGTCGTTTTGGTCATGCTTGGGATCCACAGTTAGTGGCACAAATGAACCGTTTTTGACAAATATCCATCTTACCGACCGGCCTGTCAATACGTATCTTTTGCCCCAGACTGGTCACCCGGAACCAGGGGTGCCAGTGAAATGAAACCCATTTTCAGGAGAAACACCATGACCACGCAGCAAGCAATCAAAATACAGACCGAAATACTCAATGGTCTGGACATACAGAAAATGGTCCAGACTGTAGATGCCCTGAAACAGGATCCCTCACTGGCTCAGTTCGAATTCCGTGCCAGGAACCGCTGGATCGATGGTGGCATCAACCAGTCGACGATCAAGGACTTCTATGGTGCCGGGGCGGAGGACAAGTCACGTGATAAACCCTTCATCCTGACCAACGATGAGCCGCCGGTATTGCTGGGCAAAAACGCGGGTACCAACCCGGTCGAGGTATTGCTTCATGCCTTGGCCGGTTGTGTGACTACAACCACCGTGTTGCATGCCACAGCACGTGGCATCGAGATCCAGGAATTATCCACGGAACTGGAAGGCCATATTGATCTGCAGGGGTTGCTCGACCTGGATGACTCGGTAGCAGTCGGTTATGAACAGATCCGTATCAAGATGCATATCAAGGCCAATTGCAGCGACGAGGAACTGGACGAATTGCTGGCCTTTGCCAAAAACCATTCGCCGGTGTGCAACACGGTCTGCCGGCCGGTACCGGTTCGCCTGGAAAGGACTGAGTAGTTTGTTTCAAAAAGTAATTGATGGTTGTCGGCAATCATTCGCGGCAACCATCATTTTTTAGGTATACCTTGTGCAATATGATTACATGGCCGGCTGGATCACCGGCGGTGGGATATCCTCGGACTTGTTCATTAATGAAATAATGACATGCACAGATTCAAGCAGGGCCGAGTTGGAAAGATAAATCTCCCGGTTGGTATTCAGGAGGCTCGAGGCCTCCTCATCTTCCAGTTGCTCCTTACCTATCGCATGGTAGATGTCCTGATGAACCCTCTCATAGGATGCTCTTACCGCGTCCTTCAATTCCTCGTACTTTTCCATCACCAGTTCCGGGTGCTTGTTTAACAGCAGGTCCGCCAGCTTCGGATATAACCCTTCGATCACGTCAAGTAGGTCCGCGTATGTGGACTCGATGAGGGGCGAATGAGAATGCCGGAAATCTGCCAGGTTATGCCGCACATCCTTGATAAATTTTGCCGCATAAGTGGCATTACGTATGGCGTGGTTTAAGCGAGTCAATTTGCGAACATCATCTTCATCCTGTGCCTGGGTTTGCACGGTATAGTTATAACCCAGCAATTCGCCACCGGCGCGCTTGAGCTTGGCGTAGTCATCTTCATAAGATTTTAGTGTGGTTTCTGTAAACAGTGGATCTCTGCAAATGCTTTCCGCCATGATCTTGAAACATCGCAGGTTAAGACGCATGGACAGGACGCACATCCTGATCAGCTCCTTTCCAATTGCCGTGATCGCGGCATCCGTCACCTTGGCCGGAACCTGCTTGATATAGGCACAGATCTCGTATTCGGCCATGGGTACCAGCCATACAAGGAAACGAATATAGCGTTCCAGCAGAGGCAGAAACAGCAGGATCCCGATAACATTGAACAATGAATGAAACAACACCAGTGAATACAGCGGGTCCTGAATGGACAACACATCACTGATGAAGTAAAGCAGTAACGGCAATATCAGCAAGGCCAGCAGACTGGTGATCACGTTAAAGAAGAAATGCGACAAGGCCACCCGGCGTTTTTCACCGGAGCCTTTAAGACCACCCAGTAACACCGTGCTGGTTGTCCCGAGGTCGGCACCAATGGCAAACGGAGCCGCTTCATTCAGGGTGATCACGCCGGTATATATGGCAGTTAACAGGATCATCATGGATACGGAACTCGACTGGATCACCGCGGTGAGTAATGCGCCAGCGAGAAAATAATAAAGCATGGGACGATCACGGAACACGCTGACATCGACATTCGTACTCAGGGCGGTAAAGGCATCGCTCATCTGCCCCAGTCCCATCAGCAACAAACCCAGGCCTAGTAACAGGTTGCTATAGAAATAAGGCTTGCCGCCCTGTTTCAGAAACACCGTGCCAAGTGCACCAACAGCCAGCATGGGCTGGGCAAAGGCGACCAGGTTCATCTTGAAACCGATCACTGTGACGATCCACCCAGTAAACGTAGTACCGAGATTACTGCCAAGGATGATGCCGAGCGCGTTGCGTAATTCAAAAATCCCGGCACCGACAAAGGCCAGGGCAATCAAGACAACCAGTGAACTGCTTTGCAGAAAGGCGGTGACAATTGTCCCCGTGAATACTCCCCGAATGGGAGAACGGGTCTGCTCGCGCAGGAATTTCTTCATGGAACGCGAGCCCAAACCGCGCAAACCCTGTTCAAGCATATACATGCCCAGTAGGAACAGGCCCAGGCCTGCCAGGAAACCCCATAATTCAATTTGTTGCAGCATCTGAAATACCCCTGGCAGGTATAAAACTAGCCCAGGCCAAAGGCCTCCCGGACCCGGAAACTCACCATGTCATTGTAATACTTGATGAGATCGTCGAGGGAATAACGGGCATTTGCCGGGCTGGGGTTTGGAGTTACGAACACATGTGACCGGCCAATATCCAGTCGCTGCACACCGATGGGCACATCATCCTTCTCGAGGTCTTCGGCATACTTCAGGTATTTCTTGTAGGTGTCGATCCCGTGAAACCAGGCAATGTCGGGTTCATACTGCAACAGTTTCTCTCTCAGTTCCGGTGCCCCGGCCCTAAAATCTGCTGCCCGTAAGGCACTGCCCATTTTAGTGGGACGTTTCACCAGATCAGTAAACCCGATCTTGTAGTGATTAAAAAGTATCTGCATCGACTCTTCACTGGGTTCCAGTTTTGAGTTCACCAGTCGTGAGGCATTCAATGCCCTCCAGAAGCGGTTTCGGGGATTGGCAAAATAAAAACCTGCCTTCACGGAAACTGGTGACGGGTTCAGGCCAATGGAAATCAGGGAAAGGCCCTCTCGCAGATAATCGGGTAATGTATTCATACCTGAACGATTATCGCATTGCTCCACATATCACTTCAACGAACAGACACTACTTGATGTAATAGCTAATCTGTATCTTTTAATGTCAGTAATGTCGGTGGGTGGTTTGTTAACCAGACAAGATCATTTTTCATTTTGGGAAATCCTGCCTGTTGCACCATGTACAACGTCTCTGTAAATATCGTACTGCCGGAAATCAGATCAATCTGCCGGATCAGCCTATTGAGTGAAGTATCGTTTCGCCTGGAACAAAAATTCATGTATTCCCTGTACTGAATAAAAGGAAAAAAAGAATTATGACCCACCGCATTTTCGCCAGATCAGAAAGCACAGTATTTGTTCTAGAGCCGTTTAGCTTCAAGTGAGGGGACTTTATCAGTTCGGGTTTCCAGCTTGATGTAGCTGATGAGCCGGGTGCTGCCTTCCGAGTGCAATACGGCATGTATTTCACCGATGGCAGCCAGGATATCGATCATCTTGCCCTCAATATTGGTGCCCATGGCATGGGTTTCAATGATTAAATCATGGTCACTGAGTAAGTCGACAACACGCCCGATTTTCTCTCTGACTGAAACACCCTCACCTAAGGGAATAAGCTGTAGTTCTGCAGTAGCTATCATGACTCACTCCTTTTTAACAGTCATTCCGCATTTTTGCCCAGTATGCTGAACTCCCTTGTTGCACTGTATTTGAATGAGACAAGCATGGTTTATTTTCCAAGAAAACGCACAACCAACGTTAACACAATACTGATCAACACACACCAGCCCAAAGGAAAGTAAAAAACCGAGTTCTCTTTCTTGATATAAATATCGCCAGGCAGTCTTGGCAGACCATCACTGGGAAAAAAATGAACCAGCAAACCCGCAACCACCAGGACTAGCCCGGCGATGATCAGGAACTTGCCCATGATTAATCAGTAAAATTTACGTTTGTTGAGTTAAAACGATATTACACTACATTGTCAGCTTACTTGGCATTTAACGCTCGCGCAGCTGACTGGTAATCTCCGGGTTTCACCCACAGGATCATGCCATAGCGTCCGGCACCAAACGACAAGATTTTTCTCATTGCCAAAACTGTCCTTCTTAGATAACTGAATCTCTCCCTCCTGGATAATAGAGAGGTAATGACGTGGTGTGTTTTCTTCATAGACCACTGCATCATCACTGTATTTTGTAACATTGATCAGGGCGACAATCTGATCGAGCTCAGTCTCGTCGAGATCGGTAAAGTGCTCTACTTCTCTCAGGAATGTTTTATGTAAAGCATATCCATAAAATCTCATCAATGGAATCGGCTGATCACTCTTTCACCTTTTCTATAAACGGTTTTATCAGATCCAGCGGTATCGGGAAGGCGATGGTTGAATTTTTTTCACCGGCTATATCCGTCAGGGTCTGCAGGAAACGCAACTGGATACTTTGCGGGTTTTCTGACAGGATCTTTGCTGCCTCCAGCAGTTTGTTCGATGCCTGTAGTTCACCTTCTGCGTGAATCACCTTGGCGCGCCGTTCACGTTCGGCCTCGGCCTGCTTGGCAATGGCGCGGATCATGCTCTCATCGAGATCCACGTGCTTGATCTCGACATTGGCCACCTTGATGCCCCAGGCATCAGTATGTTGATCCAGTATCTCCTGGATGTCGTTATTCAGTTTTTCTCGTTCGGCAAGCATTTCATCCAGTTCATGTTGTCCAAGAACTGACCTCAACGTGGTCTGAGCTAATTGGCTGGTCGCAGCGATATAATTTTCCACCTGGATGATAGAGCGTTCCGGGTCAACGACGCGGAAGTAAACCACTGCATTTACCTTTACCGATACGTTGTCACGTGAAATCACATCCTGACTGGGAACGTCCATCACTATCACACGTAAATCTACCCGCACGATCTGCTGTACTAGTGGAATGATTATGATCAGGCCGGGACCCTTGACCGATGTGAACCGACCGAAGGTAAATACGACAGCACGTTCATATTCGCGCATGATCTTGATGATCATGGGCAGGATGATGATGACGGCAACAATAATATATGTAAATATGCTTAACGACATTTCAATTCTCCTCGACGGGTTCGACTTTCAGAGTTAAACCGTCAATATCAGTTACCTTGACTTGATTGCCTTTTTTCAAAGGCGTGTTGCTTATACTCCACCAGGTTTCTCCATGAATGTGGATACGCCCCCGGGTATCAAAATCCTCCATTACTTCGCCAATGTCACCGAGCATCTGTTCTGCACCACTGACGACCGGTTTACGGTGTGCAGAAAAAACCATCTTGATCGCGATCAAGAAAAATCCGGCAGTGACTGCGGATACGGCAATGATCAACGGGATGGCGACCTTGAGTTCACTGCCTTCGGTATCAAACAGAATCACCGACCCGATCACAAATGAGATAACACCACCGATTCCCAGTGCCCCGAAACTGGGTGCAAACAGTTCCGCCACCATGAACATAATGCCCAGCAGGATCAATAACAGGCCTGCATAGTTCACCGGTAACACCTGCAGTGCATAGAGAGCGAGTAACATGCAGATGGCACCTGTGACGCCCGGAACCAGGTAACCCGGGTTAACGAATTCAAAAAACAACCCATAGATGCCCAGCAACATCAGCAAGTAGGCCACGTTGGGATCGGTAATCACCGAGAGCAGTCTGTTACGCCAGTCCGGCTCCAGAGTTTCTGTCAGCAGATTGTCAGTGTTCAGCGTTCTAGGCTTGCCGTTGACATACACCTCAAGGCCATCGATCTTTGTCAGCAGATCATCCAGATCAGTAGCAATCAAATCGATGACACCTTCGGCCATGGCCTGTTCAGCAGACAGACTGGCCCCCTCTCGGACGGCCTTTTCAGCCCACTCCACATTACGTCCCCGCATCTCTGCAAGGCTGCGGATATAAGCTATGGAATCATTCATGATCTTTTTCGTCATGGCATCCCCGCCTACCGGTGCTATCGTATCCTCCTCTCCCTTCATTTGATCCTTTTCCTGTTCATCTTTTTCACCGTCCTTTTGTTTCGATGGTGTTGGCATGGTGGGTGGCTTGATATCGGGAAGGCCACCGATCTGAACGGGAGTAGCGGCCCCGAGGTTGGTTCCTGGTGCCATGGCGGCGACATGTGCCGCATAGATGATATAGGTGCCGGCACTGGCCGCACGCGCACCTGAGGGGGCGACATAAACTACAACCGGTACCGGAGAGGCAATGATGTCGCGGATAATATCCCGCATCGACGTATCAAGTCCGCCAGGGGTATTCATGCGCAGGACGACAAGCGCCGCATTACCTTCAAAGGCCTCGCCCAGACTGCGATGAATATAATCGCGGCTGGCCGGGCTGATGGCGCCATCGATTTCCAGCAGGTAGGCCTTGTCACCAGGCTGTTCTGCATGAATCAGCAATGAGATGCCCGCAACCAGGCACACCACGGCCATACATTTAAGAACAAGTGCTCCGTACTGTTTAATTCGAATCATCAGCCTCGATCAGCGGTGTAAGGGATTAGTGGGCATAGGTACCCATCAATACTGCCTCATCTACGACATGCCCTGCCATTGCTTCTTCAACTTTGGCCTTGGTGGGCCGTGACAGGTCCGGTAATACAGCATCCAGTGCATAGAGTTTATGAAAATACCGGTGCCGCCCTTTTGGCGGACAGGGACCACCATAACCTTCGCGTTTCCAGTCATTCAGTCCCTGCAAGGTTCCTACCGGCAAGTCACCATCCCTGATGCCTTTGCCCAGGCCGATACTACTGATCGGCAGGTTGTATAAAAGCCAGTGTACCCAGGTCATTTTCGGTGCCGCCGGATCCGGGGCATCTGGGTCGTCGACAATCAGCACCAGGCTCCTGGCTTCATCAGGGATACCCGTCCAGTTCAGTTCAGGGGAAATGTCCTTACCATCACAGGTATATTCAGCCGGGATATTCCCCTCATGTTCAAACGCGGGTGATGTCAGTGTCAAACTCATGGTGTCTCTCCTGTCTGAACCTGCCTGCACATCAACAATCACGCTCACCATCAATACTATCAACAGCAGGCCGGTTGGTTTAAACAAGCTGATCAGTCCTGGCTGCCATAATGAAATCACTCTCATGCAGCCCCTTAATCTTGCGGCTCCACCAGGTCACGGTGACTCTGCCCCACTCCGTGACGATGGTCGGGTGATGGCCCTGAGCCTCGGCGATCTCACCTACCTTACCAGTAAAAGCCAGGGCCTCTCTGAAATTCGAAAACTCGTAGGTGCGCACGAGGCGTTGAACACCATCAACCTCCATGATATCCCAATCAGGGATCTGTGGCTTGAATTCCCTGATTTCTTCGGATGTTACTCGGGGCGCACCGCGACGGCACGCCTCACAGGTCCTGTCTTTCAATTCAGTCATACGTCTCTCTGCTTAAATGATAGTACAGCCCGCGCCTCCCGGCCTAGCGGGTAATCAGGTCTTCCAGTTTCTTTTCGATGACATCCACCGATTTTGCCAGCAGGTCTTCGCCAAGTTCACCGGTCACCACGCCGCTGACCTCTTTTGGCAGCGCCTCCCTCATGGATTTCAGCACCGCTTCCGGGGCGACCAGTACCAGGCGGTCAAACGCCTGCTCCTCATGTTGCCCGGCCAGGAACCCGGACAGCAACTGGTAATAATCCCACTCGCCGGTGCCCTCCTTGCGTGGCTTGTCTGTGATCATCTGATAGGTGAGCTTGCTCGTATGTTCGAAATCATTCGCCCGTAACGGGACCAGGCGATTGCCCTGACCGCTATTAACCATGATCCGGATAAAAACACCGTCGCCCAGGACGGCCCATGTTGTTTTATCACTCATTCTCGTTCCTCTGTTCTGATTATTTTATTATTTTTTCAAGCAGCCCCATGTCCATGATCCACAGGCACAACAGCAACTGCAAACCCGGTTCCTGTTTCTCAAGCCATTGTCTTTGTTGCACGGGCGACTCCCGTAGTTGTTTTAATTGTTTAATCCCGGCTCCGATCTCCGCTGTCATCTGATCAGTCATGTTGAGATCGGCAATATCAAGAATCCGGGCCTGTTCCACGATCGTATCACCAAACAGGAAAGCCAGTGCTTTTGCACTGGCTTCCTCCTCGGCAATATCTTGTTCGATATTATTTTCCGATCGTTCGTCGTTCATCATTGATTTTGCTGGTTGTCATCCCGGTTTTGTTTCAGTAAAACCACGACGCCGCTAATACCCACGATGGGGTAATAGACACAGGCGAATATGAACGCAACCCCGAGAAGGGCCACAAACAGCATATTACCGTTGTAGGCAATTTGCTTGGCAAAGATAATACACGGTAACAAAAATATGATCGGGCCAATCAATAACATCACCCAGCGCAGCCAGCCGGAAAACAGGATTCCAAATAATATGACCAGGAAAAAACCGACAACAGGCCAGATGGTGCCTAGCAGGATCAGAATATTTTGAAGTTGCATGCCTGCTTAAATCATCCTTGCCTGAATAATGTCGGCATTTATTAATTCCGTTCCTGACTCTACTCAACTTTCCCGTGGTTGCAACAGGGAATCTATGATGCGCTGCATGTGATCGTAATGACTGCCCTTCCAATAGACCCGGTGACAGGTATCGCAGGCTGAGAATTGATCGTGCCGTTCAGCAACCTTTCGTGGTAAGTGGTCTTTGACCCGTTTCTTGTCCACCGGCTGGATCAGGCCATTACACTGGGTGCAACGGCTGAATGGTTGTACCGCAGTGTAAAGATCAAAACGTGCCAATACCTCTTTAACCTGCAGGAAAGGTTGATCATGGCGCACAAAATAACCGTGCGTCACCTGCTTGCGTTTCAGCACCCCGTAATCACGGGTCAGCAGGATCCGCTTGTCGCCTGTGGCGGCGATTTCGGCCAGTTTCTCATCCGGCGTGCTGTTGTCATACCAAGTATCAAACCCCAACAACCGCAGGTAACGCGCCAGTTTTCCCAGGTGGGTATCCAGGACAAACCGGGTGCGGCGCAGGGGTTCCGGCCGTAAGCGGGTCAGCGGGGAGATATCGAGTAATTCAAATTCGGGATAGACGCTGATCCGGTCACCGCGCTGCACGATATACGCGAAATCAACCGATTCCCCATTCGCCAGGATGAGGTCTATTTCCGTGTGTGGCACACCGACAGATTCAATCATGTCCTTGATTGAATTTTGCGGCCGGAATGGAATGCTGAATTCCCGCTTTCGCCATCGTTGCGGCAGGAAATCATTCAGCTCTTCGTAAAAGCGGAAGCTGACTTTGTCCTTATCTATCGCCATTGTCATCACTCTGGATAATACGCATCATGAATCGATACACTCAAGTGAACGATCCGGGCGCAATGAAATCCTGTCTGACTATCTCATTATTATATTGGCTTTCATTCTCCCTTGCCCACGCCGACAAACCTGGTCCGGGTTGAAGATTTTGGTGATAACCCCGGCAATTTTAATAAAGAATTATGCTCGATGCTCTTCAAGAAAAGCCCGGGCTACTTGCCCGAGATTGACAATATTCTTCGGCGGTGTACCAACTGTTGTTATTCCCGCCTTGATTATTGCTGGAATCATGCCCGGTATCTCGACCAACATGCCACAGAGTTCGAGTGGTTTTTTGGCCTTTTATGCAGCATCAACAATTGAGGCAATTAATTGCCATAACGCTGGATCGTTTACTATTTCTATATAATTAAAATCATTACTGATCCTGTCACGCGCAAAGAGATACTGGACCAGATCATTGGTACCAATCCTGCCGAAATCGACGACATCATATGACGCAGCGGCATTATGGATGGCAAGGACTACACTGACGACGAAGGCACAACCATGTGGATTGGAGAATCAGTCATCCTCCGCCATTTCTTCCACTATTTCCTCCATCATTGCCTTCATGGGACACGCATCTGAGATTGCCATATAGGCACCAGCCAGCGGGATAGCAGAGGCAATGACGAATATCCAAATCGCCAGAATTTTGCCGAATAATTGCATTCCACCTTCCAGCTTAGTGCTTGAAAACATGACGAAATACCCGATTACGAACCAGATAGTGGCAGGTAACAAACTGAAAAAGAAGCACATAGTGCTTACCCCCTGTTTTAAATAGCTAACACATTAAAAGAGATGATTTTATTGCATTGATTCAGATCGTGAAATATCTAACTGCGAGGAGGAGCCAGTTGGTTCATTGCTGGATGTTCAAAGCCTTTAATGTTGATGAGAATGAAGTTTCGGGATACCTCATGGAAAATATTGTGCCGCAATAATATAGAGCAAAATGGCGATGACTATCACGGCATTGAATCCGATATGAATCGCAATCAGGCTGGCAAGAACCGCACTGATGACGGAGGCACAACCATTAATGCCCCAGGCCCACGGCATCAATTCCGGTGCCTGTCGCCCCAGTTGGGTTAGTCCCCTTGGAAAGGGTATGCCCATACAAAACGCCAGCGGGGCGATGATAGCGATACTGATAAATACCCGCACACTATCTGAAAGCTGGATTGCGCCGGCAAAGAGCTTGTCCAGCAGGAGCAGGTAGGACAGGCCCAGCAGAAAGATGACGATCACGGGACGAACAATACCGATGGTTAATGTCCCTTTTATATCGAGCTGGCGTTGGGACCACGCGCTTCCCAGACCGGCAAAGATTAAAAACGCGGTCAATGTGACCGCCACGGCATAGAGCGGATGATGCAGAAACAACATTAATTTCTGGATAAAGGCAATCTCTATAAACAAAAACGCCAGACCCAATGCCGTGAAATAAACAAGTACCTTGCTGCGACTGATGCTGTGTTGCTGAAGTGATCTTTTACGCTGAAAAAAATAAACCGGTAACAGGACCAGGAACACACTTGCCAGTATGGCCTGCAGGAGTGTCGCTACTGAAACCAGGTAGCCGGTATCGATCAGGGCAGCCCCGCCCCTGCCATACAACGAGAGGATCTCACTCAGGCTGTCCCACTTGAAATAATGATAAAAAAACGGTCGGTTATCCCTGGCCGCTGTGAGATTGAATTTATACTCCCCCAGGTAATAATCAGCGCCCTTCCCCAGCAAGGCCCGGGTGCCCAGATAGTAAAATGGTTCTGACAGGAGATTAAAGCGATTCACTTCCTCGCGAGTGATGCCAGGGTAAAAACTGACATCAAAGGAACGCTGTTCACAAAAGGCCTTCAATGCCTCGATCTCTTTAGTGCTAAAGTTATCCTTCTTGATCAAAACGCCACTTGTCTGCCAGCCGCGGATGACAGCCAGATGTTGGTCAATGTCCCTGACACCCGTTTCCTTCAATGCTGCAATGGCCGTTGCAATGATCTTCAGCGTGTCACGCGGCGGCAGCTTCACCCAGCTGTTGATCATCAGGTAACCACCCGGCGTCAGATGATCGAGGTAATAACGGAAGGCCTCAACGGTATGCAGATAATCCTCACTCAGGGAATAAAGCCCGGTGGCTGAAGCACCAACGCCGCCGGGCAACGGTAATTGAATCAGGTCAAACTGCTGTTCGCTCGCCGTTAAAAAACCCCGCGCCTCCCGGTTAATTACCTGCACACGCTCATCGTTGTAGAGATGGCCGGCATAGTCAGCGTAGGTTGTTTTTACCAGCCCGATGATTTGTGGATTCAATTCCACGGCCGTTACTTTCTGCGCACCCAGCTGCAGGCCTTGCAACACGGCCGTGCCGCCGCCCGCACCCAGCACCAGCACGTTTTCCGGTACCTTCAATGCATACGGCAAGGCCGAGGTGAATTGTGCGAGGTAGTCCAGATGACTCTCCCCGGACATACGGGTAATCACCGTGGGGCCGTTACCATCAATAAACATCCCCAGTTGTGCTGGCGGTTCACTGGCAAGATGAAGGCTCGCCTCCGGGGCGTAACGTAATGGTATCTTTGTGCTTTCCATCACCGCGATCAAACCCAGGGGACTGGATCGCTGGTCAATGATGCTCGTTCCAGTTACCCGCAAGGCCTGGCTCAGATCTTTATATGGAGAAAGCGACGGCTGTAACCAGGCGCCAGGAAGAAAGATGGGGATAACCAATAAAGCCAGCAGCAATATCCAGGCCGGTCGTTTCACCGGACCTGTTTCTAAGACCGCAATCAATACTGCCATCAAGCCCAGTAGCGAGATAAAACGTAAGGCGGTGTCCGGAAAAACAAAAAATAATACAAGGATAATTGCAAGACTCCCCAAGCCGGCGCCGATCAGATCAGCAGCATAGAGCTTCGAAAGTTGCTCGCGATAGCAGATGAGGGCCAGGCCGATGGCATTGGCGGCAAAGAAGAACGGCACGGCCAGTGATAAATAGATAAATACGAGATTACGCCACTGTCCGACACTGAATAACAGTTCTTCCGGGTGAAAAGACCATTGCTGCGCAAACAGGAAACAAAGCAGCGAGGTAAGACCAAACAGGACAATATTTGTCAGGTAATAGAACCGGAACCATTGTAATAATCTTTTCTGAAATAATGCGAGGACAGTGCCACTGACACCATAACCCAGGAGCGCCAGACTGATGATCATGGCGGCATAGTGATGCCATTGAATGATCGACAGCAACCGGACCAGCAGGATTTCATAGCCAAGCGCCGCTGCCGACAACACAGCGATGGAATAAACCGGTAACCGCGAGCGAGTGTCAGTGATCACCGGTCAGGGGGACAAAGGCCACGGGCATGATCTGGCGTGTTGTCACCTCACCTGACTCACCGACGCTGACCAGTACCANNCAGAAAACGGCCACCAACGGGGATGATCATGTGTCCACCCGGCTTCAGTTGCTTAATCAACGGCGGGGGAATGTGACTGGCCGCAGCCGTAACAATAATCGCATCGAACGGCGCTTCTTCTTCCCAACCGTAATAACCGTCACCTACGCGGCTGGTTATGTTGCTATAACCCAGTTCATCAAACACGCCCTTTGCCCTGACACCGAGGGGTTTGATGATCTCGATGCTGTAAACGTCATCGGTCAGCTGCGCGAGGATCGCCGCCTGATAACCAGAACCGGTACCAATCTCAAGCACTTTGTCACCGGCTTCGATGTTCAGGATGTCGGTCATGATCGCGACAATATAGGGTTGCGAGATGGTCTGCCCATAACCGATCGACAGGGGACGATTTAAATAGGCCTGCTTGCGTTTCTCTTCCGGGACAAACTTATGACGCGGTACCGTGGCCATTGCTTCCATCACCTGCGGGTTCAGTTCTGTTTTATCCAGGTAGAAACTGGTATCCCGTACATCCTGTTCAATGATTTGTATCAACCGCGCACGTTCGGCTTCAAAATCCTGTGATGCAGCAAGCACCAGGGGTGAGATGAGCACAACAAGAGCAAAGTGAATGAGGATCCGAAACAACACCATACACCCAGTGTAATGCATCAGTATCACAGATAATATTACTGTCTTTGAATGAGGGTAAACGCCCCGCGGATATCACCGACCTGGAAACCCGTGGCCTTGTCTTCCGGATAGTACTTATCCAGTTTTGCCTGCACCTCGGGCGGGATATTATTGCCATGACAGGTCAGGCACAAACCCTTGGTGGGAATGGCCTTCATGTAGCGAAAACTGTCTTTGGTCTCCTCATAATACTCAAGCCCGGCGATCGACTCACCCTCGCGCTTGCGATTTTCAAATGTATTCAACACATCCCGTTCCCAGGCATCCGGATTGTTCTTCGGATTACGTGTTCTAAGCGAAGTGCGGCCGATATCCCAGTGGTACTGGTCGGAAAGATCCTTGGCGATCTCAGGTGCCACGACATGACAAACCTTGACGGCATCCGCCGGACCGCCATGTTCCAGGGCCCATTTCAACTCGGCAACCAAGGCGTCAGCAAACACCCTCAGCACCTGCCGGGCATGGGCGACGCGGGCATCATTTTCCTCCGGCGTATCGGCCGACAGCGTGGCCACGCCGAGGCAAACAAGTAGCAATACAAAATAGCGAATACTTGATCTTGACATGGACATCATATGAAAACTTGCCCTTCCCTGATATTAACCAGGGAAGGAAGCCGGGTCCTGATCGTTCCCGTTACTCCTTTAAATGATGTTCGGTCAGTCTCGCCTTCATCATCTCGTCTGCCGCCTCAAAGGCCCTTCTAGTCACACTTTCAATGTTCATCTTGGACATATCCTTGACCTGAATGATGTATGCCTGCAAGGCATGGGCGGCGAAGTAGTCTCTGAGGCCCATCCCTTGACCATGTGCATTTGGAAACGCTGATATCAAGCTCATGATAACCTCCTGTAGAGGTAACATTTATAACACTGAGTGTATTCCAAAAAAGTCATCTTTGCCGGCGAATCGATGCGGGAGATGCAGGCATCAATCCTTTTTCTACGACCAGTATCACGACATCAGGAAAAAACACCGGCCATTCGTTTCCGCAAAGCAGCATCGGGCAATCGCCCATAGAGAGCGCCCATGTTCTCTCGCATGTGTGCTACCTGCGAGGTGGCGGGAATGGCACAGGTCACCGCGGGATGTGCAACGATAAACTTTAAAAAGAACTGGGCCCAGTTGGCACAATCACACTCGCCAGCCCAGTCCGGCAGGGGTTTATTCCTGACCAGATCGAACAAACCGGCCCGCTGGAACGGCCGGTTGACAATCACGGCTATCCCGCGCTCGGCCGCCAACGGTAACAAGCGTTGCTCAACCTTCCGGTCAACCACGTTGTAGGTGAGCTGCACGAAATCGAAGTCTTCTTGCGTCAGGGCCCGCTCCAGTTCCTCATGCCGCCGCCCATGCGAGGTGGTGATCCCGATATATCGAATTTGGCCTTTGCTTTTCCACTCTTTCAGGGTTTCCAGGTGTGTGCGCCAGTCCAACAGGTTATGGATCTGCATCAGGTCAAACCGTTCCACACCCCACAAGGTCTGCGACTTTTGCATCTGTACTTCACCCAGCGTCTTGCCCAGGATCCACACCTTGGTCGCTGAAAACAAACCTTGCGGATAATCCAGCTCATCCAGGCAATACCCGATCACACCCTGTGATGATCCGTACATGGGCGATGAATCGATCATGCCGCCCCCCATATCGAAAAACGTCCGCAGGATCTTGACGCAACGTGCCCGATCCGATTTATCCAGTCCCACATCAAACGTGCCCCAGGATCCCATCCCGATCACCGGGATCTGTTCACCGGTTGAGGGAATGGTTTTTTTATAAATAGCCGATGACTGGCGCCCGGCCGCAAAAAGAGAGGGAAACGGAGTAAGAGCAGCAAGTGGCAGCAAACAAACACCACTGGCTTTCTTTAAAAACGTGCGGCGTGATGGATTCTGGCGTTTGGATGGACCCATGAAGACAGTCAAATTAGTTTTCGACTAGAGTCAGATCGCCTATCTTGATCTCAACCCTGTCTGCCGGCCCTTGTTCGCCAACACTTCGATTCATTGTAAACGAGGTGATATCGCCAGGCCGCAAGGCCTTGATGGAGCTTAACCATTCATTTGCGACATCGATCAGGCCTTGCTCCTTGGCATAGTAAGAGACAATCACCTTGATCGTCTTGGCCATTGCATCTGAGTTGTTGGTTAACTGGCCTATGACCTTTTGCCTGTTTTTCCAATCTGAGGGCACGAACTTCACGTTGCTGACGGCGATGTTATCAATAATATTCAACTCTTTTTTCAATTTCTCGTCTTGTTGTTGACCCATCTTTTTGAAAGATGCAACCACTTCCGAACCTATGGCACCGGCCATTTCCTGGATGCCGATCTTCATGGAATAGGCGCTGGTAAGAGCCAGCAGAATCGGCCAGATGGAAAGTGCAACGAGAACAACAATGAGAGGCGAATTCAGGAAATTCCAGAGTTTACCCACAACATGTCCTCCAGATTTTTGGGAACCAGTCCAGATTTATCAGTGTGTTAACACCCCGGGGACTATAACAAAAAACAGGAAGCAGGGTCTGCCTGATAATTGATTATCCCTGAAAATCCTTTTTGGTTCTCAACATGATAAAAATTGAGTTGATCATCAAACTGACGATGGCGATTGCTGACACGATGGCCTCAGCCTCACCCCACTGCCCGACGATCACACTGATAAACATCAATAAAAACATCGAATTCAATATTAAAATCCCGATTTTCATTCATTACTCCTGGTAGTTGATTGCAAGCCTTGTTCAGCAAGCTGCTTACATTTGCCTGTCTTGTTATAATACCAAAACAGGTCACAGACGTTTTACTGAAAAGAAGTTTACAATGCCGAGGCACAGAGGAAAATTTAACCCCGAATCTCCGCACCCCTATGAACTGAGCCGTTCCAAGATTGAAAATTTCGTGAAGTGCCCCGCCTGCTTTTATCTCCAGCAGGTCCAGAATGTGCCATTCCCAAAAATCCCCGGTTTCAACATCAACGAGGCCACGGATGTCCTGTTAAAACGTGATTTTGACAAATACCGGGAAAAGCAGGTCACTCATCCGTATCTGGAAAATATCGGGATGGGGCATCTTGTTCCCTTCAAACATGAAAACTTCGAGTTTTGGACGCAAAGCCTGCATTTCGGCGCTGAAGGCAGATTCCATACCTTGCATGAGCCCACTAATCTGAAGGTAGGGGGTGGTCTGGATGATGTCTGGTTGAATACAACTACCGATCAATTACATATTGTTGACTACAAAAGCACTTCCCAGAAATCCGAAGGCAAGGTCATCACCCTGGATGACAAATGGAAAGCAGCATACAANNNNGGCTATTTCCTCTATTGCGACGGAGACCGGTTCACGGAATCGGTATTTCTGCAGGATGATAAGGCCCTGATGGAATTCAAGCTGACCTTGATACCTTATGATGCTGATACCTCATGGGTCGTACCGACCTTGACTGAAATTAAAAATACACTGTTGGGTCATCAATGTCCGGATCACAGTCAGGAATGCGAATACGGTCTGTTACTGAAATCAATCGATGAATTCAAAACTAATTAAAATTAATGAATATATCGAAAGTCCATAGCCTGCCGGAACTGAAGAACCGAACGTATGTCTTTCAAAACCGCAAAGACGCCGGTGAAAAGCTGGCCGGGATGTTGAGTGATTTTCGCGGTAGTGATGCCATGGTACTGGGAATACCTGCCGGAGGTGTCCCGGTTGCGGTACACATCGCAACAAAGCTTGAACTTCCTTTCGATGTCATACCGGTCAGCAAGATCCTGTTTCCCTGGACCACGGAATCCGGTTTCGGTGCCGTTGCATTTGATGGCACCGAATGGATCAATACCGATCTGGTCGCATCCGGCCAGCTGAATACAGAGTCGATTCAAGCAGCAATCAAGTTAGCACGGGAAAAAGTCCAACGGCGTGCCCAGTGCTTTCGCGGCGATGATCCCTTTCCCGAACTCAAAAACCGGACCGTCATACTGGTGGATGACGGCATTGCCGCAGGCTCCACCATGCGCGTCGCCATCCTGGCGTTACAGAAGCAGCAAGCAAAACAGATCATCATTGCCGTACCCACCGGTCATGCCGAGGCACTCAATCGCCTCGCTGATCTGGTCGATGGTATCTACTGCGCCAATTTACGCGGCGGCTTAAGTTTCGCCGTCGCTGATGCCTATGAACACTGGACTGATGTCTCTGAAAAAGAAGTCATGGAGACCATCCAGGGATTGCATTAGCTTTTTATTCCCTGCTTTCTACTTCCCCCTACAGCGACTAGCTCATTTATTTCTGGTTAACTGAAACTTTCAGGTTGCATTACCTGAATACAAGCCCACAGGAGCGGGTACTGGTGGGTTTTTTGCGTATATAAACGCAAAACTCGCAATCCTGAACCCCAGGCCTTGAACCCACGCACCGATCTTTTATCAGTTATTTGAAATACGCCTGAATCCTGTCAAACGCCAGATTAATCACATCTTCCGGTACACAATAGGCCATCCTGACATGATGCTCTCCCGATGGGCCAAAGGCACTACCGGGCGTCAGCGCCACTTTAGCTTCATTCAATAACCGGATTGAGAAATCATAGGCATTTGTATGGTCGGCAACAATTTTGGGGAAAACATAATAGGCGCCTTCCGGTTTGTGATATTCAAAGACATGGGGCACTTCAGCAAGACGCTGACAGATCAATTCCCTGCGTTTGGACAGGACGGCCTCAAATTCAGCAATGTGATTTGATTTTTCCTTCAAAGCAATGATTCCTGCGACCTGTGAGATTCTCGGTGCACAAATCATGTTGGCATCATGAACTTTAAGGGATTGCTCTTTTAAATGATCCGGGAGAACCATATAGCCCAGACGCCAGCCACTCATGGCATAAGATTTGGAAAACGAAAAACAATAAATTATATGATCAAAAAAATCCTGATTGGATGCCAGGTTATAATAAAGATCCTTGTTTTCGTAGGTGAAATGATGATAGGGATTATCAATCAGTATCATTAACTTATGTTGTCTTGCAATTTCACCGAGGCGGATCAATTCATCCTTACGAAAAATTTTACCTGTTGGATTTGAGGGTGTGACAATAACAATTGCCTTGGTTTTCGCATTTATCAGTTCCGGGAGACGTTCGATATCCAGGTCCCAGTGCCTGGCTTCATCCAGCGGCCAGAATCGTGGTGAACAAGCGCATAGCCTGATTTGCTGGATATGCGATGCAAAACAGGGATCCGTCAGAATGATCTCATCACCCGGATTGGTAATAATCTGAAACAGGGTATTTAGCCCCTGCATATTGCCTGCGNNATCCGCATCAACTGCAATACCGGTCTCGGCAGAATGCTGCTTGGCAACGATCTCCCTCAGATCTTTCAGACCATCAGGTAAAGTATATTTGCCAATATCCGGATCCTGCTGGAGCCGTTGTATGACACCCTTGCGGATGTATTCTGGTGTCTCAAATGAAGGCAAACCCCAGGTCAGGGAAGCCACATTGCCCATCCCTGCACTCAATATAGCCATTTCCTTTATGGCCGATATTCTGATACCCGCCACATCATGCGAAATCCGCTCAGCAAAAAAATGATTATNNATCATACCTGAACACTACTCAAACGTATCCCGATCTATACTTGACGATATAAAATGCACAATTTTTCATATCACGAATATGTTAAAGGGGCACAAATGGTTCTTTAAACGTAACATGGATGACGTAGAACCAACTTCCTGAAATAGTTCTTCCTTATTATACGCCAGAGAAAGTCACTCACCATGAAGTGAAACTTGATCAGGTCAGTAATACCGCGATTAATCCTGTCAAAAATATCCCGTCAAAGCTCCCGGCGCCGCCGATGGAGGCAAAAGGTGTAGCCAGCTTGCGAATATCTTTCAGTCGCAACAGATCGGCACCGATGAGTACCCCGAGCGTGCCCGAGACATAGGCCAGTGGCGGACTTTGTTCCATGTTGATAATGAGTGAGACCACGGCGGCGGTCAGCGGGGCAATCAGGATGGGCATCCCTATCCCCAGGCCCATGATCGGGCGACTCATGAAATAACAGACGACCGTGACCAGGCTGATGGCAATCATGGCTTCATGCAGACTGAGTCCGCTGATA
>JABAOG010000350.1_pt1 | contig 105210 bp, 94 predicted proteins | sample 7062131 | NCBI WGS metagenome assembly JABAOG01 (sample SAMN14538629, study PRJNA623070) | marine sediment metagenome | biome: marine biome [ENVO:00000428]; feature: marine pelagic biome [ENVO:01000023]; material: deep marine sediment [ENVO:00002113] | place: India: Arabian Sea | collected... | reverse complement strand
GGCTCGGGTCACAACATGTACGGGGCGTACACGGAGGATGCTCATGAATACCAGGAGGTCGTCGACCGTCTGCGACGCAAGTGGGAGACCGCGAAGTGTTATGTTCCCGGCCCGGTCGTCGAATATACGGAGAAGCACAAGGTCGGCATCGTAACGGTCGGAAGCTGTCACGACGCCGTGGTCGAGGCCAGGCACAAGCTCTGCGAGACCGGCATCGGCGTAAATTACCTGCGCATCAAGGCATTTCCGTTCACCGACGAGATACAGNNCCGATCACCGCCAACGGCATCATCGAGTCGATCAGCGAGGACATGGCGAAAGGAGTCGCGGCGTGAGCTACATTCGGAAGCCGAAGGTCGTCCATCCGAACAGCCCGAGGAACGAGCTCGGCCTGACCGTGCGCGACTACGAGGGCGGCATGTCGACGCTGTGCGCCGGCTGCGGCCACGACTCGGTCACCGCCGCGATCATCGAGGCCTTCTTCCAGCTCGACATCCCGCCGCACCGGGTGGCCAAGCTGAGCGGCATCGGGTGCAGCGCCAAGACGCCCACCTACTTCCTGGGCAGCGCCCACGGCTTCAACGGCGTCCACGGCCGCATGCCGGCGCTGGCCACCGGCGCCCAGGCCGCCAACGCGGGGCTCACCTACATCGGGATCTCCGGCGATGGCGACTCCCTGTCCATCGGTCTGGGCCAGCTCTGCCACGCCATCCGCCGGAACGTGGACATGGTCTACGTCCTCGAGAACAACGGCGTCTACGGCCTCACGAAGGGGCAGTTCTCGGCATCGGCCGACGTGGGCTCGCAATCCAAGCGCGGCGAGCCCAACCGGCAGACGCCCATCGACCCCGTCTTCCTCGCCCTCACCCTCGGCGCCACCTTCGTCGCCCGCTCCTTCTCCGGCGACAAGGCCCAGCTCGTCCCGATCCTCAAGGCCGCCGTCCGCCACAAGGGCTTCGCGCTGGTGGACGTCATCTCGCCGTGCGTCACCTTCAACGACCACGAGGCCTCCACCAAGAGCTACCGCTACACCCGGGAGCAGAACCGCCCCATCGTCGAGGCCGACTTCGTTCCCCTGAGGGCCGCCATCTCGGCGGACTACGCCGAGGGGGAGGTCCGGGAGGTGGCCATGCACGACGGCGGGATCGTCCGGTTCCGAAAGGTGCCCGAGGCCTTCGACCCGACCCGCAGGGACGTCGTCTACCGCTATCTGCGGGAGCGCCAGGACGTGGGGGAGGTCCCCACGGGGCTGCTCTTCGTGGAGACCGGCGCCGGTGACATGCACGACGTGCTGGGTACGGTCCCCCAGCCGCTCGTCGACCTCCCCTTCGATGCCCTGTGCCCCGGGGCGGCCGCGATGGACGCGGTCATGGAGGAGTTCCGCTGAGCCCGGACCGTGCCCGGCGGCCGGGAGCTCCGGCCGGACGGCGGGCCCCGCAGCCGGGGACGTCCAGGGCGGCAGAGCGGGGGATGGTCGCCGGGTTCGCAGCCTTCGGCGCGGCCGGGGACGTCCTCGGCGGCGGGATCGGAGGTGAGTCGCAGCGTCTCGGTCGGATCCGGCTGCCGGGTCGCGCGGGGCCCGGGGAGCGGGTGCTCGTTTGACGGTTGTGGGGGAACCCCCTACATTCTGGCGACGCCGATTGGCCGCGACAGCTTCAGCCTCTCATCCGCGACGGATGTCGGAAGAACCCCCCTTCCCACACATCGCCTTCGTCTCACCGCCGGACGGTACCTCGAACGGGCCGCCCCGGAAACGAGCGCGTGCGGGACGCATCCTCGCCGCGGTGATCGGGATCGCTGCCGTCCCCGGGCTGTCGGGGGCTCCCGTGGGTGCCCAGACGGCGGCCCGGGTCCTGACGGAGCCGCCGGTGCTGGAGGATCTCGCTGACGACCCCGCCGTCGTCGAGGTGGAGCTGACGGCCGGGCCCGCGCGGCTCTCGCTCCTCGAGGGAACGAAGACGGACGTCTACGCCTACAACGGCAGCGTTCCCGGCCCCACGCTCGAGGTCCGGGAAGGGGACAGCGTGGTGGTCCGGTTCCGGAACGACCTGGCCGAGCCGACGACGATCCACTGGCACGGGCTCCATCTGCCGTTCCGTGCGGACGGGAGCCCGTTCCATCCCATCGGGCCGGGCGAGGAGTACGTGTACACGTTCCGGATCCCCGAGGGCACCGCCGGCACGTACTGGTATCACCCCCACCCTGACCACCGGACCACCTGGCAGATCGGCAAGGGCCTGTTCGGGGCGCTGATCGTCCGCGACCCGGACGACCCGCTTCCCGGGTCGCTGCGGGAGCGGCTGCTGGTCCTGTCGGACAACCGGTTCCGGGCGGACGGCTCGCTGGACTTCCCGGAGCCGGGCACGCGGCAGGCGAGGATCGACGAGGAGAACGGCCGGGAAGGGGACGTCCTGTTCGTGAACGGGCAGGTCCTGCCGACCGTACGGATCCGCGCCGGCGAGGTCCAGCGCTGGCGCGTCATCAACGCGTCGGGGGCCCGGGTGTACCGGCTGGCTCTCCCTGGACACACCTTCCTGCACGTGGGCAGCGACGGAGGGCTGTTCGAGCGCCCCGTGGAGCGGCAGGAGGTGCTGCTCGCCAACACGGAGCGGGTCGAGCTGCTGGTTCGGGGCGGGGCGGAGCCCGGCAGCCGGATCGTGCTCCAGGACCTGCCGTACGATCGGTACCGACCGCTGACCCGGCCGGACGACTGGGACGAGACCCGGCGCCTGCTGACCCTGGCCTACGGTGACGAGTCGCCCATGGAGGCGCCGGCGATCCCGGACCGGCTGCGGCCCGTTCCGCCGATGGACCCGTCCGAGGCCACGGCGACGCGGGTCATGCGGTTGAGCCAGGGTCGGATCAACGGAAAGCTCATGGACATGGACCGGGTCGACGTGAGCGCCTCCCTGGGTGAGACGGAGATCTGGGAGATCCGCAACCTGGTGGGCATGGACCATCCATTCCACCTGCACGGGTTCCGGTTCCAGGTGCTGAGCCGGAACGGCGAGCCGGTGCCGTACCGGAGCTGGAAGGACACGGTGAACGTCCCGAAGCGCGAGACGGTACGGTTCATCGTCCGCTACGACGACTACCGAGGAAAATGGATGTTCCATTGCCATATCGTGGACCACGAGGACCAGGGCATGATGGGCATCCTCGAAGTTCGATAGAGCCGGCGGTCCAACCACGATCGCAACGGCGACCCTGAACCCCCAGACGGGAGTTTCCATGAAGCGTAGCAACCTGCTCACAGGCCTGACCGTCCTCGGCGCGACGGCCCTGCTCGCCGGCTGCCAGTCGGCACCCGAGCTGCCGGAGCAGCACCCCCCCGCTCCCGAGCCGGAGCCGGCGGCGGCCCCGGCGGCGGAGCCCGCGGCGCCGGCCGCGGCGTACGTGGTGGACGTCGTGGCCGAGGACTACGCGTTCGAGGCGCCCGACGAGATCGAGTCGGGCTGGGTCACGTTCCGGCTGAGCAACGAGGGCGAGGAGACCCACTTCCTCTACCTGACACGGCTTCCCGACGACCGGACGTACGACGACTACGTGGAGGGCATCTCGGCGCCGTTCAATGAGATCTGGCACGCGCTGCGGGCCGGTGAGATGGACAAGGCGACCGCCGGGCAGGAGCTGGGCGCGAAGATCCCCGGCTGGTACTGGACCGGGGCCCGGCCGTTCGGGGGCCCGGGGCTGGTGGCCGCGGGCGACGTCTCCCGTGCGACGGTGCGGCTCGAGCCCGGGACCTACGTGATGGAGTGCTTCATGAAGACGCCCGAGGGCGAGTTCCACTGGGCGGAAGGCATGATCCGGCCGCTGGAGGTGCTGGCCGAGGCGTCGGGCGCCCCGGAGCCCGAGGCCGACGTCGACCTGACGCTGACCACGGAAGGGTTCGCCACGAGCGGGGAGCTGGGCGCGGGCACCCACACCATCGCCGTGCACTTCACGGAGCAGCCGGAAGCGGGGTTCGGTAACGACGTCCACGTCGCACGCCTGGACGACGGGATGGACGCGGAGGCGCTGGTCCCCTGGCTGGATGCCTTCAACGTCAACGGCCTCGCGAACCCGGCGCCCGCCACCTTCATCGGCGGGACGCACGAGCAGCCGGAGGGCGGGCTCATCTATTTCACCGTCGACTTCGCGCCCGGACGGTACGCGTGGGTCTCCGAAGCGCCCGACGTCCGGCCGCTGGTGCAGGAGTTCACCGTGCCCTAGCGAGCGCGGCGCGGCTTCCGGGACCGGAGGGCGTGGTCGGGTGGGTCCGGCCACGCCCTCCGTGCACCCGGGTCGGCCACGCCCCTCCGTGGCGCCCGGGCCAGCCGCGGCCTCCGCGCACCCGGCCCGGCCCCACCTCCGTTTCAGCGCCGGCCGCCCCCGCCGTATATTGGGGCAACGGAGCGGACGGCCGCGGGCTCGACCCTCTCGTCGTTCGAGGCCTGCGAAGACCGGGCCGGGCCGCGACGCCGTACCGGAGGTGCAACGTGGCCACCAGCCTCCTCGCGCGGGTGCGGGACTCTGCTCCCCGGCGCTACGACCTGGGGATCCGGCTCCTCACGGCTGGGCGGTTGGACGGTGCCTACGATCGGCTCGTCGGCGGGATCCGGCGGGACGATCGGGTGCTGGACCTGGGCTGTGGGACGGGCGCGTTGACGTTGCGCGCCGCGCGTCGGGGTGGCGTCGTCAGGGCGCTGGCGGGGAACCACGCCATGCTGGAGATCGCCGCGGCCCGGGTGCGGGATGCCGGCCTGGCCACCAGGGTGGAGCTCGCGGCGCTGGAGACGGCGCAGCTGGCCGAGGAGCCGACCGGCGCGTACGACGTGGTCACCGTCGGCCTCTGCCTCTATAACCTCGGCAACGATGTGCTGAGCGAGGCGCTGCCCGAGCTGAGGCGGATGCTGCGGCCCGGGGGGCTTCTGCTGGCCGCCGACCGGATCCGACCGCGGAACCGGCTGGGCCGCTCGCTCCATTCCCTGGCCCGGGCCCCGCTTCTCGTCCTGGCCCGGTCCCTCACCTGGCGCCTGCCCGCGCCCGTGGACGCGCTGCCCGAGCGCCTCACCGCGGCGGGGTTCCAGCTCGAGGAGGTCCGCCGCAGCCGGCTGGGCGGGTTCGCCACGTACGTGGCGCGACGGCCGCTGGAGGTGGCCTGACGTCCTCGCTGTCCGTCAGCCGATGTATTCCAGCTCGAGCCGGGCCGCGGCATCCCGATCGACGAGGACGACCGCGTCGCGGTGGAGCTGGACGATGCTGGCGGGTACGCGCGCCGATATGGGCCCCTCGACGGTGTCCGCGATGGCGTCGGCCTTGCCGCTGCCGCTCGCCAGCAGGAGCAGCTGCCTGGCCTCCATGATGGTCCCCACTCCCATGGTGATGGCGTAGCGCGGGACGTCGTCCAGCGAGCCGAAGAAGCGGGCGTTGTCCTCCCGGGTCTGTGGGGTGAGCGTCTTGATCCGGGTCCGGGATCCCAGGGAGGAGGAGGGCTCGTTGAAGGCGATGTGGCCGTTCGCGCCGATCCCGAGGACCTGGAGATCGATCCCCCCCGCCTCCGCGATGCGCTCCTCGTACCAGTCGCAGAAGGCGGGAACGTCGTCGGCCATCCCGTGCGGGATGTGGACGAACCGGGGATCCACGTTGATGTGGTCGAACAGGTGGCGCCACATGAAGGCGTGGTAGCTCTGCTCGTGATCGGGGGAGAGGCCGACGTACTCGTCCAGGTTGAACGTCGTGACCTTCGAGAAGTCGAGACCCTCGTCCCGGTGGAGCCGGATGAGCTCCTCGTACAGCCCCCTTGGGGTCCCCCCGGTGGCGAGTCCGAGGACGCAGTCGGGCTGGCGGCGCACCAGCTCCGCTACGCGGCGGGCGGCCTCGCGGCTCACGGCGTCGTAGTCATCGCGGACGAGTACCAGCATCGGTTACCTCCTGGACCGGGGGTCGGCCGCGTGCCCCCTGACGGGGCGGCGGCGCTCGCGAACGGCAGGGTGGACTCGGGTCGTCCGGGACCCGACGAGATCCCGGCGGCCGGCATACGCGGAGTCGCGAGGGAGAACGGACCCGACGCGGCGCTGTGTTCGGCGGGAGATGTCGCCCCCTCGTCGCGAGTGTCGCCGGCGTGGCGATGGACGCCTGTGATGAGGGAAGGGGCACGGGATAGGTGCGGTCGCCACGGCCGATTGTCAACGGCCGGCGTCGTGCGATCGGCAGCCCAGCCCCGCGTGGAGGGATCGCGCCGAGGGCCACGGAGACGGCCCGGTCCCGCCGGCGGCAATCCCGCGCGCCGACTCGGGCCGGAGTGGGCGCTCCCCGGGAAGGGGGCATGGGCTCAGCGAACGCTCCCGCACACGTCACGGTCCACGGTCAGTGGCGCCCCCTCGAGCGGTTCCCCGTCGAGCGTGACTCCGGATGGCGTGGCCTGGAGGTCATGGGCCGCGAAGTCGTCGATGGTGATCTCCTCACCGGCGGGATCGCCGCCGGACGCGGTCGTCAGCCGGGTGCCGGCCGGCGCGTCGGCCAGCAGCAGGCCGAGCTCATCGTCTCCCTGCGCGGCCAGCAGCATGCCCTGGCTCACCTCGCCCCGCAAGCGGGCGGCCCGGAGGTTGGCCACGACGACGATGTGGAGGCCGTCCAGTCGGTCCAGTGGATACTGCTCGGCGATGCCGGCCACGATCTGGCGCCGCTCCCCACCGAGGTCGATGTCCAGGACGACGAGGCGGTCGGCGTTCGGGTGCTCGCGGGCCTCGACCACGCGGGCCACGCGGAGGTCCAGCGGGCGGAGAGCTTCGGCTTCGGCGTCGGATTCGGGCATCGGCGGTTCCTTCTCGTTCTCGGAGTGGGTCCCCGCGAAACGTCTCGGGGCGACGGGCCCGGCGCAAGGCCGAAGGGGAGTCCCGAACCCGGACGTCCGCGAACAGGTTGCGTTCCGGCGAGGGTCCTCGAGGCAGGGCGAGTCCCGGCGGAGGCGGTGGTCGTCCTCGCGACGCCACCGGGGCTTGACCGGGTCTTGACCCGGCATCGCGACGATGGTCCCGCAGGCGGGAACGGGACACCACTCGATCGCGGAGGGAACCGTGCAAATCCGGATGCTCGTGGCCGTGGCCCTGGCCGGGCACCTCTCTGCACCCGGCGGGCAGGCCGACACACTCCGGGTGGAGGTGGCGGGGCGGGGCCCGGCCGTCGTGCTGATCACCGGGCTGCTCGGCGTGGCCGAAGGGTTCGATGACCTGGCGACGGAGCTCGTGGAGGAGGGTCGCCGGGCCATCACCATCGAGCCGCTCGGCGTCGGGCGGTCCTCGCGCCCACGCCGCGCCGACTACTCCCTTGCGGCTCAGGCCTCCCGCATCGCGGCCGTGCTTGACTCCCTGGCCGTCCGGGACGCGCTGGTGGTGGGGCACGCGGTCTCCGCCGCGATAGCCTATCGGCTGGCCGCGGCGCGGCCCGATCTCGTACGCGGCATCGTGGCGCTGGAGGGCGGCGCCCCGGAGACGGCCGGGACGCCATCGCTCCAGCGGGCGCTCCGATTCGCGCCACTGCTGCGGATCCTGGGCGGTCGGGGCCGGGTGCGCCGCCTGTTCGCCCGGGAGCTGGCGGCGGCCTCGGCGGACCCGGCGTGGGTCTCGGACGCGGTGGTGACCACCTACACCCGCGGTCCCCTCGAGGACCTGGGCGCCACCATCGACGCGTACCGGGCCATGAGCAGGGCCCGTGAGCCGGATCCTCTCACGGCGGTCCTCCCCCGGATCGCGTGCCCTGTCCTGGTGCTCCGCGGCCAGGCGGGCCGTGTACCCGACGCGGAGGTGGCGCGGGTCCGGACCGGCGTAACCGATGTGACCGTCCGGGTGGTGGGGGGGGCCGGGGTCTTTCTGCACGAGGAGCGTCCTGCGGAGGTAGCCGGTGCCATCCTCGCCTTCGATCCGGCCGGGCGCCGGTCCGATCGCTCATGGATCGCGGAAGGGAGATAGCCATGCGCACGCTCGTCACCGGTGGCGCCGGGTTCGTCGGCAGTCACCTCATCCAGAGGCTGTGGGAGCGGGGCCACGAGGCGGTCTGCCTGGAGCGGCCCGGTGTCTCCCGGCAGTGGCTGGACGGGCTGTCCGTGGAGGTGGCCGAGGTCGGACTGAACGACCCGCGCGCTCTGGACCGTCTGCTCGATGGCGTCGAGACGGTCTTTCACTTGGCCGCGCTCACGACCGCGCGGCGCGCGGAGGACTATTACGCGGTGAACACGGAGGGGACCGCCCGCGTGATGGCGGCGGCGGCGCGGTCCGCCCGGCCGCCGCACGTGGTCCTGATGTCGTCGCTCGCCGCCGCCGGTCCGTGTCGGAACGGGGAACGGCTGTCCGGACGCACGGTCCCGTACCCGCTCTCGCACTACGGCCAGTCGAAGCTGTTCGCCGAGGCCGTGGTCCGGTCGTACGGTCAGGATGTCCCGCACACCATCCTCCGGTTCCCGCCCATCTACGGCCCACGGGAACGGGCAGTACTGATCCTCTTCCGGCTGATCCGCCGCGGCGTGGCGTTGACGGTAGGGGGCTGGGACCGGGAGATCAGTCTGATCTACGTGACCGATGCGGTCCGGGCGCTGCTGGCCGCGGCGGACCGGCCCGGCGGCACGCAGACCATCCACACCGTGGCCCACCCCGAGGCCGTGACCTGGCGGAACTTCGCCGTCGAGGTGGGCCGCGCGCTCGCCCGGTCGCCGAGGCTGGTGAACGTCCCGGGTCGGATGGCTTCGGTCATCGCGGTGGGCGCGGAGGCGGCCGCGGCAGCGCTGGGCCGGGCCGCCACGCTGAATCGCCAGAAAGTTCGGGAGATGGTCCAGCGGCGGTGGGTGTGCGAGGCGACGGAGGCGATCCGGGACCTGGGTTGGGAAGCGGCCTATCCTATCGAGCGTGGCGTCCCCGAGACCGCGCGCTGGTACGAGGAGGCGGGATGGCTGTGAACGGCACGGTGTACCCGGTTGACGGCCTCGTGGCCGTCTACAACCTCATCATGGCGGGGACCTGGCTGGTTCATGCGGGTGCCTGGGATTACGCCCCGGTGCTCGTGGTGGCCCACGGCGCAGCGGCGCTCCTGCCCGCGCTGCTGCGCAGGTCGGCGGCGCTGTCGGGGCCGGGATGCGCGGTCCGGCACCTCTATCCGGCGTTCTTCCTCCTGGCGTTCTGGGCGGAGATCGACCTCATCCGGCGTGTGCTCCACGCGGGCGCGAACGATTCGTTCGTCCTCGCGCTGGACCAGGCGGTGCTGGGCGTCCACCTGCACGACGTCTGGATGCCCTCCATGCACGCGCTCTGGTTCAGCGAGCTGCTCCACTTCTCCTACTTCGCGTACTACCTGGCCCTTGCGCTGCCGGTCCTCTGGCTCGCCGTCCGGAGGGGGCGGGACGACCTCATGGCCGCCCTCTTCCGGATGATGGCCACGTTTCTCGTCTGCTTCCTCATCTACGCCGTGTTCCCGGTGGACGGCCCGAAGCACACCGGGGTCGTATTCGAGGGCCCGAACGGGCACGGGCTCTTCGCCGGGCTGGTGGAGCGGGTCGCGGGCGGCAGCGGCGAGTCGCTCGGCGCCGCCTTCCCGAGCTCGCACGTGGCCGGCGCGGTGACCATGGCGTGGATCGCCCGCCTCTACCTGCCGCGCTGGGCGTTCCGACTGCTGACCGCGGAGGCGCTGGGCGTGTTCCTCTCCACCTTCTACACGCAGCAGCATTACGCCATCGATTCCGTCGCGGGCGTGGTTCTCGCCCTGGGGATCCAGGGTGCGTTGATCCCCGCAATACTGGCCCGGGGCTCCGTGGCCGCCCGGGCGGTCGATATCCCAGGCGTGCCTCCGCTACGGCCGGCGCTCCCGCTCCTCCGGGCGGGGGCGGGGAAGGAGGCCTCGTGACGGGAACCGTGCTGGTCACCGGTGCCACGGGCTTCATCGGCGATCGGGTGGTCGCGCGACTGCTGGCGGAAGGTCGGCGGGTTCGCGTCCTCGCCCGTTCGCCCGGCCGCCTGCGCCGGACGGTGCGGCGCAGGGTGGAGGTGGTGGTGGGCGCGATTGAGGATCCGGAAGCGGTCCGCCGGTCGGTGGAGGAGGTCGACCTCGTCCTGCACCTCGCGGGCCTCGCGGCGGCCTGGTCGCCCCGACGGTCCGACTTCCATACGGTCAACGTGGACGGCGTGCGGCGGCTGCTCGAGGCGGCCCGGTCGGAGGACGTGGCGCGGATCGTACACGTCTCCACCGTCCTCACGCTGTTCCCCCGGATCGCCGCGCTGACGGCCTACGGGGCGAGCAAGATGGAGGGGGAGCGCCTGGTCCGGGCATACATCGGCGGGGGCCGGGATGCCGTCCTCGTCCACCCGTGCCGGGTCTACGGCCCCGGTCCGCTGACGGACGCCAACGGGGTCACCAAGCTGATCCAAGCCTACCTGCGGGGGCCGATCCCGGTCCGGCTCCGGGACGGCGACGTCCGCGGCAACTACGTTCACGTCGACGACGTGGCGGAGGGCATCCTGCTCGCCGCGTTCCAGGGCCGGCGGGGCGGCGCGTACGTGCTCGGCGGCGAGAACCGCTCGGTCCGGGAGCTGCTTGCGCTTGCGGGCGAGCTGGCCGGCGCACGGCACCGGGAGGTCGCCCTCCCACCGGCGCTGGGCCTGGCCGCGGCCGGGGCCTTCGAGCTGTTCGGGCGGCTCGGAGCCCCCGTTCCCATCACTCGCGGGTGGGTCCGCACCTACCTGCACGACCACGCCGTGGACATCGGCCCGACATCGGCGGCGCTGGGGTATCGGCCCCGGTCGCTGCGCCGGGGCCTGGCGCAGACCATCGGCTGGCTCGGGAACGGGGGTGCCCGCTGATGCCCGGAATCGGGCAGCAGGCCCCCGCCCGGACGACCACGGGCCGCGCCGGCACCCACGCCCACGCGGCGTGGCTGGTGCTCCCCGGGCTGCTGGGCCTCACGGCGTTCTACTACCTGGCCTGAACGGACGCCCACTTCGGACGCGCGCTCCCGGAGACGCTGTCGGCCCTCCCGGCTGGCCTCGTGTTCGGCGGCGTCGCGCTGCGCACCCGGTCCGTCTGGCCCCTGATCGTCATTCACTGGGCGGTGGGGATCAGCCTTGGCTGGTTCATCTTCACCGGCCCGGGCATCTGACGTCCCGGGGGGCCGGTCTCCTTGACCCCGCTGGAACCCGCGGGCCAGATTGAAGAGCGCCGTATCTTTTCCCGCCGAGGCGGCTGATGACGCTCTTCGAGCGCGTGCGATCGGCACTCCAGACCGAGTACGACATCCGAGAGGAGCTCGGGCGCGGTGGCATGGGGGCGGTGTTCCTCGCCCGGGACCGGGCACTGGACCGCCCCGTCGCCGTCAAGGTGCTCCTGCCCGAGCGGGCGACGGCCCGGGCGGTGGAGCGGTTCCTCCGGGAAGCCCGGGCGCTGGCCGCGGTGGAGGATCCCCGGGTGCTGCAGGTCCACAGGGCCGGCGAGGCGGCCGGGCTCTACTACTACGTGATGGAGCACGCGGCGGGCGAGACGCTCGCCACCCGCCTGGAGCGGGGCCCGCTGGACGCGGCCTCGACGCGCCGCCTGGCGGCGGACCTGTTGGGCGCCCTGGGCGCGATCCACGAGGCCGGAATCGTCCACCGGGACGTGAAGCCGTCGAACATATTCCTGGTGGGCGGCCGGGCGGTGCTGGGCGATTTCGGGATCGCGGTCCCGTCGGGCGAGGATGGGACCGACCGCCTGACGCGGGGTGGGGAGGTGGTGGGCACGCCGCGATACCTGGCGCCCGAGCAGCGGCGGGGCGAGTCGAGCGCGTCGACGGATGTCTACGCGGCGGCGCTGGTGCTCTACGAGGCCTGTACCGGGACGGGCTGGAGGGACGCCGCGGGAGCGGGCCCCCCGTGGCGGTCGGTTCCGCGAGGGCTGAGGGCTCCGCTGAAGCGGGCGCTGGCGCCCGACCCCGAGCATCGCTGGGCGGACGTCCGTGCGTTCCGGGCCGCGGTGGCGAACGGGGGGCGGCGCCGGCGATGGCTCGCCACCGCGGCGCTGGCGGTCATCATCGCGGCGGTGGTGCTGGCTCGTGCGCTGGACGGCGGGGCCGACGATCCGGTCACGGTCAGCGACCTCGCCGTGGTCCCGTTCGAGGTCGCCGGCGGCCAACCGCCCCAGCTCGGAAGGGACCTGGCCATCCTGACCACGCTCGCGCTGGAGGATCTACCCACGCTGCGGGTCGTGCCGGCGGCCCGGGCGGCCCAGCCGGAGCCGGCCGGGTCGGACGCACCGACCGCCCTGTCGACGGTCTTCGCCGCCGGTGGAACGCTGTTCCAGCGCGGCGATCGGCTCGAGTTGCGGCTGGTGGTCGAGGACTCGACGGGCCAGCGGGCGCCGGAGCGGATCGTCAGGGGCCCGGTCGACGACCAGGTCGCCATGGCGGAGTCGGTGGCCCTGGCGCTGGTGCGGATCGTCCAGCCACGACTGGCCTCGTCGTTCCGGGGGCTCGAGGCGCTGTCCGGGACGCCGTTGCAGGCGGTCCGGTCGTTCATCCTGGGCGAGCACGCCTTCCATCGCAACGCGTGGAGCGCCGCCGAGGAGCACTACCGGACCGCGCTGGAGATCGACTCGACCTTCGCCCTCGCCGAATGGCGGCTCTGGAACGTCTGGCGCTGGAAGCTGACCGGGGTGGAGGTGGTAGACCTGGAACGGCTGTACCGGGACCACGGCGATCAGTTGGGCACGGTCGACCGGGCTCTCCTCGCGGCCACGGCCACTGGACCCGGGAGTGAGCGGATCCGGGCGCTGGAAACTGTGGCCAGGCGGTTCGGCCACGACGGCTACACCCAGCTGCTGCTGGCAGACGAGCTGTACCATCGAGGCCCGCTCGTCGGTCGGCCCCTGGAGGAGGCCGTCGAGCATTTCGAGGCGGCGGCCGCCCGGGACCCCTATCTCGCGCCGGCCTACGAGCATGGGCTGTTGGCCCTCATGCGCCTTGGCCGGCGCGATGAGGCGCGGGAGTTCAACCAGCGCCTGCAACGGACGGCGGCCCCACGCGCGGCGGACGAACCGGTCCACTTCCCCACACTCCTCGCCCAGGCCTATCTCGAGCGCTTCGAGCCGGAGCAGGCGGGCCCCGGTCGGGAGCAGCTCTTCGACCTCAGCAGCCCCGTCAGCCTGGGCACCGCCGAGTTCGCGGCGAGGATGGGCCTGGCGGTGGACCTGCCCGGCGTACAGCTGGAGCTGGGACGCAGGCTCGCGGCCGTCCCGGGAGCCACGGACGAGCTCCGGGCCAATGGCCATCTGGCGCAGGCCCTTGCACTCATGGTCCTCGGGCGGCCGGCCGAGGCCCTGCCGCACTTCGACGACGCCGCGGAGCTGCTGGGGAGCGCCGACCTGGCGCTGGAGGCGGCCGAGTGGCGCGTCCTCCTGCCCGCGCTGGGTATCGATGGGATCGGGGAGGACGAAGTGGCGCGAGGGCGTCGCATGCTCGAGGCGGCGGCAGCTGGTGGGGCGGACCCCGGCGGGCGCGCCTCGTGGGCCCTGGCGATCGACGCGTACGGCTCGGGGAACGTCCCAGCCGGTCGCCGCTGGCGTCGGGCCATCCCCACGCCTGCGGACAGCGGCGCTCCAGACTCGCTGAACAGGCTGGACCGCCTGGCGGAGGCCTGGGAGGCGCTGGCCCTCTCCGATTACCGGCGCGCGTTGACGCGCTCCGCCCCACTGCTGGCGGAGCAGTTCCTGCCCCGGGGCGGGGACCCGTTCTGGAGGGCGGCGCTGCATCTCCTCCGGGCCCGGGCGTACGAAGGCCTCGGCGAACGGGCCGGGGCGAGGGCGGAGCGACGGTGGTCCGAGAACCAGGATATCGCCCGGGTCCTCGGGGGCCGCATCCAGGCCGTGGAGGTCGACTGGGCCCTCAGCGTCCACTCGGACGGGGAGCGGGCGCGGCTGGCCCTCGCGCAGGCCGATACGGCCGTGGCCTGTCGACTGCTGCGACGGGTGGTGCGGCTCTGGGAGGCCGCCGAGCCGCCGCTGGCCGCCGTACGATCCCGGGCCGTCGGGCAGCACGACGCGCTCTGTTCATGATCGAGCTGCGACTGCTGGGCCCGGCCGATGCGACAATCCCCGACGGGGAGGTGCCGCCGGAGCTGTTGTGGCGGAAGAACCTGGCGCTCCTGGCCTACCTCGCCATGGCGCCGGACCGACGCGCCGGGCGGGAGCAGCTCACCGGACTGCTGTGGGGCGACAAGCCCGACGCGGCGGCCCGGCACTCCCTGGCGGAGGCCTTGCGGGTCCTGCGCCGCTGCACCGGGGACGGCGTGGAGGATGCCGGGACCGGGTACGTGCAGCTGAAGGACGACGCCGTCGAGACGGACACGGCGAGGTTCCTGGAGCGGGTCGAGGCCGACGACCCGGCCGGGGCGGGGGACCTGGTGGCCGGGGAGTTCATGGAGGGGTTCGCCCTCTCCGACGCCTGGGAGTTCGAGGAATGGCTCGCCGCCCAGCGGCGCGCGTGGCGGTCCCGGTCAGAGGATGCCCTCGTTGCGGCCGCCGAGGCCGCGCTGGCCGCAGGGGCCCCTGAGGTTGGGCACGACTTCGCCCACCGGGCCTTGGCGCTGGCACCGGCCTCCGATCGGGCCTGTCAGGCGGTCATGAAGAGCCTGTGTCTGCGGGGCGACCGCGGCCGGGCCCTCGAGACGTACGAGGCGTTCGCCGGCTGGCTGGACGAGGCGCTGGCCATCCAGCCGTCGGACGAGACGGAGGCCCTCGCCGAGCGGGTCCGTCGGCAGCGGCGCTGGCGGCTCCCCGCGGACCGGACCGCTCGCGAGGCCCGCGGTGCCGAGTCCCGCCGGGCACCCCTGTCCGGCCGGGGATCGGAGATGACGGCGCTCGTGGACGTGTGGCAGGCATGCCGCGACGGGGCGGGCGCGCGGGCCGTCCTGATCCAGGGAGACGCCGGCACCGGCCGGAGCCGCCTGCTGCAGGAGCTGCTGGGGCGCGCCCGGCTGGACGGAGCGGCCACGGCCGTGGTCCGGGCGCTGCCCGCCGACCGCGACACCGGCGGCGCGGTGGTGGAGTCCCTGGCCCGGGCCGTCACCTTCGACCCCGAGGCTCGCGGCCCCGCCCTGGGGGACCGCCTCCGCGAGCTGACCGGCGAGGCGCCGCTGGTCCTGGCCGTGGACGACGCAGACTGGGCCGACGAGGAGTCGCTGAGCGAGCTGGTCGCCGTTCCGTCGAGGATCCCCGATGCCGCCATCATGATCGCGCTGGCCGCGGGTGGCCATCCCGGACCCGCGGCTCTGGCCCGGCTCGACGCGGACCTGGGGCGGGACGTGCCCGGCACCCGCGTACGGCTGGGACCCCTCGGGCCGGAGGCGCTCCGGGAGCTCGCCGCCTGGGCCGTTCCCGACTACGACGAGACCGCGCTGGAACGGTTGACGCGCCGGCTCGAGGCGGACACCGCCGGCTACCCGCTGCTGGCCGTGGAGCTGTTGCACGCCGTCGCCTACGGCCTTGCGCTGGACGAGGAAGCGGCGCCGTGGCCAGCGGCCGGCCGAACCCTCGACCAGACCCGGCCCGGCGAGCTGCCGGGCTCCCTGGTGGCGGCCGTGCGCGTGGGGTTCCGCGTGCTGACCCGGACCGCGCAGCGGGCGCTCGCGGCGGTCGCAGTGCTGGATCCGCCCGTCCCCCGGGAACGGATCGCCCGGGCGACCGGACTGGAGGGCGGGACGCTCGACGAGGCGCTGGACGAGCTCGAGTGGGAGCGCTGGCTCGTCGCCGACGCCCGCGGCTACACGTTCATCGCCCGCCTGATCCGCGAGATCGTCGCCCGCGACATGGTCACGGCGGGGCAGCGAAGCAGGATCCTGGAGTCTTGATGGCGGCTTGACGGCCGGGCCGCACACATGTCCACGGGACCACCACCGTGACATGGGAGCGCACGATGAAGCGAACGGCCGTCCATTCGGACATCTCCAGCGGATCACCGGGAGCCGCCGGCTCCCGCGCCAATGGCAGGCCGGCGAGGCCGTCTCTACGGGATTTTGAGGCGGGTCGGGGTCGGGACGTGCTGGAGAAGTGCACGCGCTTTTCGGACTATCTCGAGATCCTGAGAGGTGCAGGCACGCATCACTGGCAGTACCGGCTGGAGCTGCGGACTCCCCTCGACCACCGTATCAGGGTCACCGACCCGTTCACCGGGCGGGGCAGGGAGATGATCTGCTTCGACTCCAACAGCTACCTGGGCCTCCACCTCCACCCCCGGGTCACCGCGCGGGTCCGGGCCGCGGTCAAGGAGATGGGCTACGGCACTCCCAGCGCCCAGCTTCTCGGCGGCAACAACACCCTGCTGCGGCAGCTGGAAGAAACTCTGGCCGCGTGGTTCGGCCGCGAGGCCGCGCTCGTGTACAGCACGGGATATCAGACCAACATCGGCGTCCTCACCGGCCTTCTGCGGCCGGGCGACCTCGTGCTCTACGACCAGTACTCGCACATGAGCATCCAGGACGGCTGCCGCTGGTCCGGCGCGCGGGCGGTGCCTTACGCCCACAACGATCTCGACGACCTCCGGCAGAAGCTGGTCGCCCACCGCGACGGTGCGCGCGGCGCCCTGATCGTCACCGACGGCGTGTTCAGCATGCATGGCAGCATCGCCGACCTGCCGGGTCTCAGGGCAGTGGCCGATACGTTCGAGGCGCGGCTCATGATCGACGAGGCGCATTCGCTGGGCGTCCTCGGGGACTCGGGACAGGGCCTCGAAGAGGAGTTCGGCATGGCAGGGGCGATCGATCTGCTGATGGGCACGTTCAGCAAGGCCCCGGGCGCGATCGGTGGATACATCGCCGGCCCGGCCGCCATGGTGGACTATCTGCGGTTCTTCTCCCACCCCAGCGTATTTACGGCGTCATTGCCGGCGCAGATCTGTGCCGGGCTAATCGAGGCGCTGAGCGTGATGCGCTCCGAGCCGTGGCATCGTGAGCGGCTATGGCGGAACGCGCGCAGGCTGTGGGCCGGCCTTGCGGAGGCGGGATACGGTCTCCGGGCGCTGGAATCCCCGATCGTCGCCGTGCCCGTGGGCGAGGAATCCGTCCTCGCGGCCGTGGGGCGGGACCTGTTCCGCGCAGGGATCAAGTGCGGGGTGGTGCAGTACCCCGCGGTGCCCCGCGGCGCCTCGATGCTCCGCCTCACCGTGTGCTCCCGACACACGGACGCGGATTTGGACCGGACCGTGGAGGTCCTCGCCGCCGTGGGCAGGAGACACGGTCTCCTGGCTGGGGAAGCAGCATGACGGAAGCATACCGGCCCTGGGTCGTGCCCTTCTGGACACGCTACTGGACGACCCTCCGTCCCTATCTCTTCGCCGTCTCCGGCTCGGCGGGCCTGGTCGGCCTGGCAGCCTCCGGAGCGGGAAGAGGCGCTCTCACGGGGTCGACGCTCGTCTTTCTCGTGGCCTACGGGCTGGGGCAGGCCGTCACGGACGCCGACCAGACCGATACGGACGCGATCTCCGCCCCCTACAGGCCGCTGGTCCGCGGTGAGGTCCGGCCTGCCGACGTCCGTATCGTGAGCCTGGTCGGGCTCGCGGGCTGCGGAACGTGGCTCGCGGTGCTCAATCCGTGGACCCTGGTGCCGACGGTGCTCGCGGTCGCGGGGCTCGTCACCTATACCTCGCTGAAGCGCAGGTGGTGGGGCGGCCCGCCATGGAACAGCGCGATCGTCGCGCTCCTGCCCGTGACGGGGTGGCTCGTGGGTGGCGGGGATCCGCTGGATGCGCTGGCAGCCGGGCGGGTGCGTCTGGCGATGGTCTCGGTCTTCGGGACGTACGCCGCGTTCGTGCTGCTCGGCTACCTGAAGGACATGGCGGCGGATCGGCTGACGGGTTACGAGACGGTGCCCGTACGCTTTGGCCGCGGCCGGGCCGTGGTGCTCTCGGCCGTTTTCGCCGGGTTCGGGCTCCTGGCTTCCCTGTGGCTGGTCCTGGACGGAGCCCGCGGACCCTGGGTGGTGGTGTGGTCAGCGGGCGTGGTCCTGATCGCAAGGGCCCATGCCCTGGCCGCCGGCGTCCGGCGGGACGAGGACGCATACCCGGCCATCGTCAGCGTCGTTCTGGGCTTCACCCTCCTCCACTTCGGGGAGGCCTGCGCACTCCGTCCCTCGTTGTTCCCCGCCGCTCTCCTGCTGGCGCTCGGCTCGCTCGTGCTGCTGGTGGATCGGCCGGTGCAGAGGCAGATATGACTCCCGCGCTCGTCCTGCTCAACCCCGCGGCCCGTGGAGGGACCGCCGTCGATCGTTTCGCCCGTGTACGGGATCGACTCCGGGAGCGTTTCCGGCTGCGGGTGGTCGAGACGGATCCGACCGGTGAATGGCGGTCCGCGGTCTGGGATGCGATCCGTGCGGACGGATTGCGGGTGGTGGTGGCGGCGGGCGGCGATGGGACCGTACACGCGGTCGTGAATACGCTGTTCGACCTGGGCGCTCCCCGCGGACTGGTGCTCGGCGCGATCGGGTTGGGCTCGAGCAACGACTACCACAAACCGGTCCGGGCGGAGATCGCCGGGATCCCCGTACGACTCGACGTCGCGAACGCCCGCCCCCGGGATCTCCTGCTCGCGCGGTGGGACCGCGACGGGATCGCACAGCGGGAGGTGGTCGTGGTCAGCGCTTCCCTGGGAGTGACCGCCGCCGCCAACGCGTTCTTCAACAGAGGGGACGCCATCCTGCGCGTCCTCAAGGGCCGGTGGACCGCGGGAGCCATCGCCTACGCCGCCCTCCGGACCCTCGTGACCCACCCGGGAAGCCGGGGCTCCGTGATCCTCGAGGGGGAACGGTGGAGCGGGTCCCTGGCGAACCTGAGCTTCCTCGAGGCCCCCTACCTCTCGGGGTCCCTGCGCTACGACCTCCCCGCCGCGGAGGACGACGGACACGTCACTGTGGCCTTGATCCGCGCGGGGGGGCGGCTTCGACTGCTCTACCGGCTCGCGGGACTGTATCGGGGTCGCTTTCGCGGATCCCACGGAACGCACCACTGGATCGTCTCCGGCGCTTCCGTCCGGCTGGACGAGCCCGGCGCGCTCGAGCTGGATGGCGAGGTCCGGACGACCCGTCGCGTCCGCTTCGACGTCCTTCCACGGAGGCTATCGGCGTGTCCGTAATGAACGAGGTACGCGAGAACCGGCTGCTGGCTCGCTGGGCGGAGCTGCTGCCCCGACATCCTGGCCAGGTCGGCGCGATCCAGGACGCCGACGCGGAGCTGGTTCCGCTGGACGACGATATGCTCCTGGCCCTTACGGTCGACTCGCTGAGCGAGGAGATCGAGGCCGGTCTCTATACCGCCGCGGTGGCGGGTCGGGTCGTCGTCGCGGCGTGTCTGTCGGACCTGGCCGCGGTGGGGGCGCAGCCGACGGGTCTGCTGCTCTCCGTGACGCTGCCCCGGGCGGGCCCCGACGCCACCCAGGCGGCCGTCGCCGAGGGCGCCGGCAAGGCCTGCCGGGAGGCGGGCGTGTTCGTCCTCGGGGGGGACACCGGGGAGGGGGACCGACNNGGTCCCGGCCCCGGCCGTGCTCTGCCGTCGAGGCTGTGCGGCGGGCGATCGCATCTACGCCACCGGGCCGTTGGGGTCGGGCAGCGCCCTGGCCGCCGCGGTCCTTCTGGGGATCGTGCCCCCGGAGTCCGACTATCGCCCCCCGGTGCGGACACGGGCGGGTGTGGCGCTTCGGGGCGTGGCGTCCGCCTGTATCGACACCAGCGACGGCCTCGTCGCGGCGCTCGATCAACTCGCCCGGTTGAACGATCTCGCCTTCCGGATCACCGCCCCGCTTCATCGGCTGCTGCACCCGGTCGCCCGCGGGATGGTCCGGTCCGGGAAGGTGTCGCCGTTCTCCATGCTGGCCGGCCACCACGGGGAGTACGAGCTCGTCTTCACCGTGCCGGAGGACCGGACACCGGCCCTGAGTCGAGCCGCCGCGGATGGTCGCTTCACGCCGGTGGAGATCGGCCGGGTCGAGGAAGGGACGGGGTTGTGGATCGGCGAGGTGGCAGTGGATGGTGCCCGGATCCGCAACCTGCTCCACGAATGCCATGGCGACATTGCGGCCTATGCCGCCGGGCTTGCTGCGGAGGCCCCGCCATGAGGCTGCGGACCGGGGGACTGCTACGGGCTGCGCTGCGGAGCGAGCCGGGTCGGACGGGTCTGGCGGTCCTCGGTATCGCGGTCAGCGCTTTCCTCGTCATGGCCCTGCTGGCGGCGTATCGGGGTATCGCGGCCGGCGTCGTGGCCTACACCGGCCAGCAGGCGGTGGACCTCTGGGTCGCGCCGATGGGCACCGACAACCTCATCCGCTCGTCCGGGCTCCTGAGTGGCAGGGAGACCCGACGGATCCGGAACACGACGGGGGTCCGGGCCTCGGGTGCCGTGCTGCGGGGATTCGTCACGGCAGAGGGAGAGAACGATTCAGCAGGCATCACGCTTCTGGCCCTGGCCTACGAGGCGCCCGGGGGGCTGGGAGGCGCCCCGGCGTACCGGGCGGGCCGTCCGCCGGCCGGGCCGGGGGAAGTCGCGATGGATCGTGCCGCCGCGTGGCGCCTAGGCGTCCGGGTCGGGGAGGACGTGCGGCTCAATGGCGCCGCGTTTCGGCTCGTCGGCCTGACCTCCGGGACCAACCTGCTGGCGACGCAGCTCGCGTTCGTCGACCTCGAGGCGGCGGCCCGGTGGACATCGTACATGGGCCAGGCGTCGTTCCTGGCGCTGGCCACCGATGGCGATCCGACGGAAGTGGCCGACCGCATCCGGGCCGGCCACGGCAAGGTCACGGTTCTCGCCACGCCGGAATTCGTACGGCGCAATCTCGACGAGGTCGGTGCCGGGTTCCGGCCGATGCAGCTGCTGGTGTCGATCATCGGTCTGGCGGCGGCCGTGGTGGTGGTCATGCTTCTGGTGCAGGCGCTGGTCCATGATCGTCGATCCGACCTCGCAGTGCTCCTCGCTCTCGGGTCGCCGACGACCCGGCTGGCCGGAGCCGTGATCTGGCACGCACTGGTGACCGTGGCCGCCGGGTGCCTCGCTGGGGCCGCCCTCTCGTACGGACTGGCGGCGGTGACCGCGCGGTGGCTCCCCACGCTCGAGCTCACCGCGACCGGGGTGGATGTCGCGCTGGTCTCACTGGTACTGATCTCGGTGAGTCCCGTGGGCGCGACGGTCCCCATGATCCGGCTCCGGCGCATCGACCCCGTAGAGGCGTTCCGGCCATGAGTGCGCTCCGACTCGAGTCGGTCGAGGTGGTCCGTGGACAGGGCCGGCGGGCGGTCCGCGGACTGACAGGGGTGAGCCTGGTGCTCCGGCCCGGCGAGGTCCTCCTGCTCGAGGGTCCCAGCGGCTCGGGCAAGACCACTCTGCTCTGCACGGCTGCCGGCCTGCTCTCCCCCGTGGGTGGGCGTGTCCGCGTCGCGGGACGGGATCTCGGACGGCTGGGCCGCCGGGAGCTGCGGCGTCTGAGGGCCATGCATGTCGGATTCGTCTTCCAGCGCGCCAATCTGATCTCCCGGTTGACCGTCAGGGACAACGTGCGGCTCGCCGGCTTCCTCGCGGGTGTCGACGCAGCCGAGACAGACCGGCGGACCGACCGGCTGCTGCTGCGGCTGGGGCTGGGTGGGCTCCTCGACCGCAGGCCGGATGAGCTCTCTGGGGGCGAGGAGCAGCGTGTGGCGGTGGCGCGGGCGCTGGTCCACAGACCCACCCTCGTTCTCGCGGACGAACCCACCGGCAGTCTGGACAGCGAGGCGGGCGGGGAGGTGGCGCGGAGCCTGGCGGCGCTGGCGGGCGAAGCGGGGTCGGCGGTGCTGGTGGCGACCCACGACGCCCGGCTGCGCTCGGTCGGGACCCGGCGGGCGTGGATCCGGGATGGTCGGGTCGGGGAGGTGGGCGATGGCACAGTTTGACGCGACCCTGAACTACTCGTCCGTCAACGAGGACTGGGATACCGAGCTGCAGGCTCTCCAGGTGCGCCCGGGGGATGACGTCATCTGTGTCACCGGCAGTGGCGCTCGACCCCTCGCGGTCCTGGCGGCCTGCGATGTGCCGATCGTCGCGCTCGATGTCAACCCGGCACAGAATCACCTTCTGCGGCTCCAGATCGCCGCCATCCGATCGCTGACGCACGGGCAGAGGATGGCCTGGATCGGTCTCCACGATGCAGATCCGCGGTGGCGCCTACGGATCTGGCGTCGCCGAATCGCTCCACAGCTCTCCAGACCGGCCAGGGAATGGTGGCGAGCCCATACGCGCATGCTAGCCCGGGGGGTGCTGTACGCCGGCCGGTGGGAACGCCATTTCCGGCGGGTCTCCCGCCTGGCCCGTCGGGTCTGGCCGATCGATACGCTTCTGGCTTTCCAGGACCTGGAAGAGCAGCGGCGCTGGCTGGCCGACCACTGGGACGACCGGCTCTGGCGCGCGGCCTGGGCAGTGGCGTGCCACCCCGGCGTGAGCCGGCTGGTGTTCGGCGATCCGGCGTTCCACGGGCGGCTCGACCGGGCCCCCGGCCCGTTCCTGCGGGCTCGCATGCGGCGGCACCTCGAAACCCATCTGGCCCGGTCCAGCTTCATGGTCTCGCTGGTGCTCCGGGGCGCCCTGTCGCCGGAGGACCTCCCGCCCCACCTGACGGAGGCGGGGGCGTCCGCGATCGCCGGGCGCCTCGATCGGCTGACCATCGTGGACGACGACATCGTCTCTCACCTGCGCGGCGTGGAGACGGGCCGCTACTCCCGGTTCTCGCTCTCCGATCTGCCGTCCTTCATGGACCAGGCAGGATTCGATGGGCTCTGGCACGCCGTGCGCGGGGCCGCGCGGCCCGGGAGCCGGGTCGTCGTCCGTCAGTTTCTCCGACGCCCCGACGCCCCCGCGGTCCAGGCGATTCGTCGTGAGCGCGTCCTCGAGCGGACCCTGGCCCGTCGCGACCGGGCCTTCGCCTACGATTTCGTCATCGCCGTCGTCGGGGAGGAGGATCCGTGATGCCGTCCGGCGAGCTCGACATCCGCCCGTATACGGCCGCGGACGATGCGGAGGCGCTGGCCCTCGATCGCGCGTGCATGCAGGGAACCGCCTACCGGTTGTCGTTCGAGCGACCGACGTTTCGTCGCCGGGCCGAGAACTTCGATGACTGGGCGATCTTCGCCGGATGGCTCCGGGGGCGGATCGTGGCGCTGGCGGGCATCGCTACCAAGCCCGCCACCCTTTTCGGGGTCCCCACGACCGTCGCGTTCGGGTTCGATCTCCGGGTCCACCCTGATTTCCGGGGCCGCGGGCTGGCCGGGCGGATGGCCGGAGTCGCCGCCGACTGGGCCTGGGAGCGCTCGGACCTGGTCTATTCGTGGGTCGCCGAAGACAACCGTGTTTCCGGGGCGGTACTGAAGCGGCTCCACGGCCGACCCCTCGCCGCGTTCCGTTATCTCGTCTATCCGACCCACCGGCGGCTGGCTCCCGAACGGGAGGTCCGGTCTGCATCCCCCGAGGAGGTGTACGCTCGCCACGTCCGTCGGGCGGGTCCGTTCGACCTGCTGACCAGCCCGCAGGTCGCCACGATGCCGGGCCACGTCCGCTCGTGGACCGTGCGAGCAGGGGGCGAGCTCGCCGCGTGCAGTGCCTGGGACAACTCCGGCATCCTCGCCGAGGTCGTAGAGAGCTTGCCCCGCGGCCTGGCGCTCGCCGGCGCCGCGTTCGGAACGTGGCCGTTGACGCGAGCCCGACTGCCTCGTATCCCCGGCCCCGGTGAACGGATCCGGTCCTGGTACCTGCATGACGTCGTCGCCACGCGCCCCGCCCTCGGTCGTGATCTGGTCCGCCACGTGGCCGCCGAGGCCCGGGAACGGGATATCGACTTCCTGTACATCGCTCACCCGCCCTCCCAGGCCGCGTGGATCCAGCGCGTCAGGAAGGACCATCCGCGGTTCTTCGCGCCAGTCCTGGCCTACCGGATGTGGGGAGCGTTGAAGGATGATCCCGGCGCACGACTGGCGGCGTATGTCGACATCCGGGACCTGTGACGGAGGGAATGGAGGAATCACCGTGAAAAAAACCTTGCGCGCCGGGAGTGCCGGGCGCCACCATCGATCCATGAGGATTCGGCGCGCGGTACCCGTCCTCCTGCTGGCGGTGGCCTTGTCCGGGTGCGGGTACGTGTTCGAGACGGCGGTCACCCTGGCGTTCGACGGCGCCGCGGACGGCGTGGGCGTGCCGGCCCCCGCCATGGTCGTGGCCGACAAGTACCCGCCCACCACGCTGGTCGCCCGCGACGGCTCGCAGTGCGAGGTCCCGGCAGCCCGGTTCGATCACATCCGCGTCGGGCAGAAGATCGTCTGCGTCTGGGCTAATCGCGCCTTCCGAGCCGGCCCGATAGGACCCCATTACTGAGGGCTCCCGGTCGGGGCAGCGCACCACCCGGTCTCCCGTCCGGCGCAACCGCGGCACCCGGTCCCCCGTCCGGTGACCGGCGCCAGGGGGATTCAGGTGCCCAGGAGTCGCCGTCGGGCCTCCTCGGCCAGCCGGGTGGCCGCCTCCCGGCCGCCGGCGATCGCCAGCAGGTCCAGCCCCCGTCCCGCCTCGAGGGAGCTGGGCGAGAGCAGGAGCGCGCCTTCCTTCGAGCCCGGCATCAGGAGCAGCTCGGCGAGGCGGTCGTACGCGGCATCCGCCGGGAGCGGCCGGCCCCCGGGCCGGTCGAGGCTCAGGACGACGAAGGGATGCCGGGTCCAGTCCCCGGTGATCCGCTCCACCGCGGTCATGGGAATCGATGCCCCGCCCCAGCGGCCGTTGCATTCGACCCAGTGGATGAGGGCGGTCTCGGGACGGTCTCCCACCAGGATCGCGTCGAAGCTGCAACGCCCGAAGTAGCCCAGCTCCTGGAACAGGCCCGCGATGATCCGGGCGTCCCGGGCCATCTCGGCCTGCCGCCCGTCGGGGAGGTCGGACGTGGTGGCCCCGGCGAACGCGCTCTGTCGGTCGTCGGTCCGCTGCTCGAACACGCCCTCCACCACCGGGGGACCCTCGTCCGGCGCCGGGACCCAGGTCTGCACGGACGGGGAGGCGAGCACCGGTTCCTCCCACACCGCCACCTGCAGGGGGAAGACGTCGTCCCACTCCAGAGCGCCGAAGAGCTTCCGGAGCATCGACGCCAGCGCCGAAGGGCGAGGATCTCCGAGGACATCCGTGGGGATCACGAGGTTGCCCTCGCCGCTCGAAGCGGAGCGGAGCCGGACGGCCACGTGGGCGTGATGGCCCCCGAGCTGGAGGATCCGCTCGGCCAGCTCCTCCTGGTCCGACGCCGCCGCCGACGGTGGAACCGCGCCCCGCCCCAGCAGCGCCGTGACCTGGCGAGTGAACCAGAGCTTGTCGTTCGTCCGATCCGCCAGGACCGGCGTCGGCCCCGCCACGGTCACGGGGACCCGGGCCCGGGCCGCGATGCGTCGAGCCAGCCCCCAGACGGCCCGGGTGGACACGTACGGCCGGAGATTCAGTCTGCCGGCGGCGCGAGCCCGACGGGCCACCTCGTCCAGGAGCGCCGGGTCCCGCCCCGCGGCCGCGGCCAGCCACCCGGTCCCGGCCCCTTCCACCCGCGTGACCGGGACGTCGGATAGGCCCAGGACCGCCATGACGTGATCCTCGAACGCCGGGCTCCGACGGACGCCCAGGGCGATCTGGTCGCCATTGGCGGCCAGAAGCAGCGAGCGGTACTCCAGCAGGTGTGGACCCGCCACGGACCGTCGCACGTCGCTGAGGTCGTGGATCAGCAGCGACGGGCCGGGCGAGAGGCCGGCCGACACCCCGGATCGCGCCGGCCGGTCGCCGGCCAGCTCGGGGTCGGCCCGGCGGACGGTTGCCGCCCGCCCGCGGATCTCGGCCGTCTCGGTCTCCGATAGACGGACCGGAAAGCGACCGCGGATCGGCAGCGAGGCGTGGGGGTGCAGGTCCGGAGCTGTCATGGCCGCCCTCGACGGTGGGGCAGGGACATCCGGTCGGCGGCGCTGATCGGTGCAGGAACCGAGCCGGCCGGACCGTGACGGAACTTCGACGCATTGGGACAAATCCATTGCCCTCCGGAAACCTGGCGTGCATCGTGAACGCAGCCGGGCCAATGGGTGGGGCCCCGCTCCGGGACCACCGCGCGGACGCATTCCTCGTCCCGAACGGTCTCCAGCGGCCCCTGCGGGCCGTGTGGCTCGCGCCGCCGGCACCGGCGCCGGCCGTGCTCGTGTCCCGCTCGATACCGCCGCCGGACACGAGTCGCCGTTAGGGAGGGGGACGAGGGGTCGTGACCTGAGCGCGGGCGGAGCCCCGGAGGGGTTCCGCCACCGGAGACCGCCAATGCGGCGCGTGCATCTGGGCATCGACATGGGTTCGACCACGGTCAAGGTGGTCGCCCTCGACGAGGATCGGAGGATCCTCGCCCTGTCCTACGACCGCGCCCGCGGTCGACCGCGGCCCACGCTCCTGGCCGCGGCCCGGAGGATCCTGGACGACCTGGGCGACCCCCCCGTGGGCGCCGTCGGGATCACCGGGTCCGGCGGGGGTCCGGTGGGCGAAATGATCGGTGCCCAGCATATCAACGAGCTGATCGCCCAGGCCCGGGCCGTCGGAGCCTATCACCCCGAGACGCGGACGGTGATCGAGATCGGCGGACAGGACAGCAAGCTGCTGTCACTGGAGCGGGACCCGGCGACGGGCGCGCTGCGGCTCCTCGATTTCGCCATGAACGCGTTGTGCGCCGCCGGGACGGGTGCGTTCCTGGACCAGCAGGCCGACCGGCTGGGCATCGCCATCGAGGAGGAATTCTCCGAGCTGGCGCTGCAGTCGGTCGAGCCGGCCCGGATCGCGGGCCGGTGCACCGTGTTCGCGAAGTCCGACATGATCCATCTCCAGCAGCAGGGAGCCGCCCTGCCGGACATCCTGGCGGGCCTGTGTCTCGCGCTGGCGCGGAACTTCAAGGCGGTGATCGGGAAGGGGAAGGCCTTCACCCCGCCGATCCTGTTCCAGGGAGGCGTGGCCTACAACGGGGCGGTGGTGCGGGCGTTCGAGACCGTGCTGGGACTCGAGCTTGGCACCATCACGGTCCCCGAGCATCACTGCCACATGGCCGCGCTGGGGGCCGCGATGACGGCGGTGGCCGAGCTCGAGAACGGGACCGGTCGGCCGTTCACGGGGCTCGAGCCCCTCCAGCGGGCCGTGGAGACACGGGGCGACGAGACGGAGACGCTGCCCCCGCTCCGGCCGGTTCCGCCGACGGCGCGAAGAAACGGCTGCCCGGCGACCGTCCTGACGGATGTCTACGTGGGGATCGACGTGGGCTCCATCAGCACGTGCGTGGCGGTGATCGACGAACGGGACCGGCTCCTGGCGTCGCGGTATCTCATGACCGCGGGCCAGCCGCTGGACGCCGTCCGCCGGGGCCTGCTCGAGCTGGGCCGGGAGCTCGACGGACGGTTCCGCGTGCGGGCTGTGGGAGCGACGGGATCGGGGCGGTACCTGACCGGGGATTTCGTGGGCGCGGACGTCGTTCGGAACGAGATCACGGCCCAGGCCCGGGCCGCGGTCGCCGCGGACCCGACCGTCGACACCCTGATCGAGATCGGAGGCCAGGACAGCAAGTTCGTCCGGCTGCACGGTGGCGCGGTGGTCGATTTCACCATGAACCACGCGTGCGCCGCGGGGACCGGGTCGTTCCTGGAGGAGCAGGCGGAGCGGCTGAGGATCGGCATCGAGAAGGATTTCGGCCGGCTGGCGCTGTCCTCGCCCGGGCCCGTGTCCCTGGGCGAGCGCTGCACCGTGTTCATGGAGTCGGACCTGATCCACCACCAACAACAGGGGAAGGAGGTGGAGGACCTCACGGCGGGGTTGGCCTACTCCATCGCGCAGAACTACCTGAACCGGGTGGTGAACGGCCGCTCGATCGGGGAGCGGATCCTGTTCCAGGGCGGGGTCGCCTCCAACGAGGCCGTGGTCTCGGCTTTCGAGGCGCTCCTGGACCGGCCCGTCCGCGTCCCGCCGGACCACCGGGTGAGCGGCGCCATCGGCGCGGCCATCCTGGCCCGGGAGGACCGGGCGCGACGGGACGGGGCGGCTCCCGGCACGCGCTTCCGCGGGTTCGACCTGGGGGAGCGCAGCTACGATGCGACCACGTTCGAGTGCCGGGCGTGCCCGAACCTGTGCCAGGTCAGCCGGGTCGTGATGGGGGACGACCCGCCGATCTTCTATGGCGCGCGTTGCGACAAGTTCGAGGAGGCCGGCCGCCGTCCGGGCCACGCCGAGCGGGAGATCCCGGACCTGTTCGCGGAGCGCCGTGCGCTGCTCATGGGCGACTACGCGGATCCCGGCCCCCGGAACGGTCGGCCCCGCGTCGGCATCCCGTCGGTCATGTTGTTCCACGACCTGTTCCCGTTCTGGCGCACGTTCTTCCAGGCGCTGGACCATGACGTCGTCATCTCCAGCCCGACCAACCCGCCCATCGTCCGGGCGGCGCAGGAGGCGGCGGTCGCGGAGACGTGCTTCCCGATCAAGCTGGTCTTCGGCCACGTGGACGACCTGCTGGACCGGGACATCGACTTCCTGTTCCTGCCGAGCGTCGTCAACCGGGAGAACACGGCCCCCGGCCAGCACCACAACCAGTACTGCCCCTACGTGCCGGCGGCCTCCCACCTCGTATCCGCCCACGCCGACATGGAGGCCCGCGGGGTCACGCCGCTGCACGTCGCCCTCGAGCTGTCCTGGGTCCGTGGCCGGCGGACCCAGCTGCGGCGACTGGGCCCGGTGCTGGGAGTCTCCGGGTCCCGGATCGTCCGGGCGGCGGCCGAGGCCCAGGCGGCGCAGGACGCCTTCTACGCCGCGACCCGGGAGCACGGCCGGGAGGCGCTCGCTCGTCTCGGACCCGACGACCGGGCAGTCGTCCTGGTCGGACGGCCGTACAACACGCAGGACCCGGGGGCCACGCTGGACCTGCCGGTCAAGCTGCGACGGCTCGGCGTGCTCCCGGTCCCCATGGACTACCTGCCGCTGGAGACCGTCGATCTCTCGGACCGCTACCCGAACATGTACTGGCGGAGCGGCCAGGACATCCTCGCGGCGGGGAGGATCGTCCGGGACGATCCCCGGCTGCGGGCGATCTACATCACCAACTTCAGCTGCGGCCCCGACTCGTTCCTGGCCGGCTTCTTCCGCCGGATCATGGGCGACAAGCCGTTCCTGGAGCTGGAGATCGACGACCACACGGCCGATGCCGGGGTCATGACGCGATGCGAGGCGTTCCTGGAGAGCGTGGAGGGGGCGGAGCGATGAGCGCCGTCGCGGACCCGGGGACTCGAACGACGTATATCGCGCGCATGGGTGATCACGTCCACGCGCTGGCCGCGGCCATGCGGTTCCACGGCATGCCCGCCAGGGTGCTCCCTCCCACGGATGACCGGTCCATGGCGCTCGGGAGTCGGGCGTGTGGGGGGCGGGAATGCCTGCCCGCCCTTCTGGTCGTGGGTGACGTTCTGCGCCGGTGCGAAGAACCGGATTTCGAGCCCTGTGAATCGGCCTTCTATCTGCCCACGGCTTGCGGGCCGTGCCGGTTCGGCCAGTACAGCATGCTTCTCCGGGACCTGCTGGACGAGAAGGGACTCGGCGAAGTCGTGGTATCATCGCCGAGCACCACGAACTCCTTCCAGGGATTCGGGGAACGCCCGCGCCAGCTGCGGCAGCTGGCCTGGCAGGGTCTTGTAGCGATCGATCTGTTGATCCGGCTGCTGCTGGAGAACCGACCGTACGAGGTGGAGCCCGGGAGCACCACCGCCCTTTACGACCGGGAGCTGAACGCAATCACCCGGGCCGTGGAGCAGGGTGGGGGGAGCGTTCTGGTGACCGCCATGCGACAGGCGGCCGACCGCTTCGGCGCGCTTCCGGTGGAGCGGCACGAGCGTCCGGTCGTCGGTCTGGTGGGCGAGGTGTACGTCCGCTGGAACGCGTATTCGAACCGAAACCTGGTGGAGGAGGTCGAGCGGCTGGGCGGCGAGGTGATGATCGCCAGCATGGCGGAAACGATCTACTTCATCACCTATCGCGCCAAGGAGGTGGGCCGCGTCTCCGGTCAGTACGGCGACCTGGTCCGGGCCATGCTCGTGGATGGGTACCAGGCCCGCGCGGAGCGCCGCCTGCTGCGCGCCGTGGAGCACCGGCTGCGGCGCCCGGATGAGTCGCCGAGCCGGAGCATCGCCGAGGCCGTGGAGCCGTTCTACGACGCCACACTGGGGACCGAGGCGGTGCTGAGCATGGGTCGCGCCGTCGAGCTGGCCCGGTTGGGCGTCCACGGGATCGTGAACGTGTTGCCCTTCTCGTGCATGCCGGGGGTCATCGTGGGCGGGATGGCGCCGCGGATCCGGCGTGAGCTCGACTGGATCCCGTGGCTCGACCTGCCGTACGACGCCCAGAAGGAGACGAACGTGCGGACGCGGCTGGAGGCGTTCGTCCACCAGGCGGAACAGTTCCGGAGGCGGGTCGGCACCGATCCGGTCCGGGACCCGCGGCCCGCCGCGGTGGGCTGATGGGGTGCCCCGGGACCGTCGCGCTGACCTTCGGCGTCTGCGTGATCGCCGGGTTCACACCGCTGGTGAACGCGGAGCTCTTCCTCCTCGCCGTGGCCATCGGCCTGGAGCCCGCCTGCGCACCCGCCGTGATCGTGGCCGCCGCGGTGGGGCAGATGACGGCCAAGCTCGTCTGGTACGAGGCCGGTGCCGGCCTGGTGCGGCTGGGGCCCGGCCGGATGCGGGACCGGGTCGAGCGGGCGCGAGCCCGGGTCGCTGCTCACCGGCACATGGGGGGGCCGTTCGTCCTCACCAGCGCCGTGACGGGGATCCCGCCCTTCTTCGCGGTGAGCATCGCCAGCGGTGTGGTGGCGTTCGGACCCGCCCGGTTCATGGCCCTGGGCCTGGTGGGCCGGCTCGTCCGGTTCACCGTCGTGCTGGCCGTCCCGCAGATCGCGCGGCAGCTGCTCCCGGGGGGGCCGTGAGAGAGACGGCGTCGGAGGTCCTGGTGGTGGGGAGCGGGTTTGGTGGGGGCCTGGCCGCCCATGCGCTCCTGGAGGCCGGGTACCGGGTGCGGATGCTGGAACGAGGCCCGTGGCTGCGCCACTGGGAGCCGTCGGCTCCGCGGGGCCCGGGGGACCTGGGTCCATTCTTCGAGACGCGGATCCCGCACCGGATCGGCGCGGGGGGCAACGGGGTGGTACCCGACGACCACGCCAACGTGGGGGGGCCTTCGGTCTATTTCGCGGCCGTGTCGAGCCGGTTCCGCGAGGCCGATTTCGAGCCCGCCCCCGAGATCGTGGGCGATTCGGGAGCCGAGTGGCCGTTCGACTACCGCGAGCTGGAGCCCTATTACGGTCGGGCGGAGGTGGCGCTGGGGATCGCGGGACCGGCCGTCCCGGGTGCCACCGAGCCGTTCCATTCGACCGCATATCCGCAGTCGCTGATCCCGTTGGCGCGGCCCTCCCGCTCCCTCGAGGCAGCCGCCCGCCGGATCGGGCTGAGCCCGTTCCGCCTGCCGCTGGCCATCAACTACGGCCCGAACGGCGGCCGGCCGCGGTGCGAGGCGTGCGCGTTCTGCGATGGGTTCCCCTGCCTGATCGGGGCGAAGAACGACATCGCCTCCCGGGTCCTGCCCCCACTCCTGGCCCGCGGGATGATCCTCGAGCCGAACACCGTGGCCACGCGACTCGTCGTGCGCCGCGGCCGGGTCGTCGCGGTGGAGGCCCGGGACGTGGTGACGGGGCAGCCCTCCCGACACCGGGCCGCCATTCATGTCCTGGCTGCCGGCGCCCTCGCCTCGCCGGGGTTGATCCTCGCGTCCGGGCTGGAGCGGGTCAATCCCGCCGGCGACCTCGTGGGCCGGTTCCTCATGCGGCACTGCAACGCGCACGTGTTCGGGCTCTTCGCCCGGCGCCCCGACCCGGAGCGGACCTTTCACAAGCAGCTCGGGATCGACGACCTCTACTTCGGGCACCCCTCGATTCCCGGTCCCGTCGGCAAGCTGGGCATGATCCAGCAGATGGCGACGCCCTGGGTGGCGCTGGTCCTGCTGCCCCGCCCGATCTCCCGCCTCCTGGTGCCCGTCGTGGAGCACCTTACCGGGTTCATCGTCATGGCGGAGGACCAGCCGCGCGCGGACAACCGCGTGCTTCTGGATGGCGTCAACGGGGACGGTGCGCCCCGGACCCGCGTGGAGTACACCCACTCGGACCGGGACCTGGCGGCCCGGGACGCCCTGGTCGACACGGCCAGGGAGGTGCTCCGGGAGGCGGGCTCGCTCGCCAGGGTCGTGTATCCGTTGAACACGTTCTCCCACGCCGTGGGGACGCTCCGGATGGGTCGGGACCCGGCCGCGTCCGTGGTGGACGACGTCGGCCGGTTCCGCGGCGTCGAGAACCTGTACGTGACGGACGGCAGCGTGATGCCGACGTCCTCGGGCGTGAACCCCAGCCTGACCATCGCGGCCCTCGCGCTGCGTACGGCCCGGGGGATCGCCGAGCGCGCTGGCCGGACAGCGCGAGGCGCGACGCATCAGCCGGGTCTCCGGCCGTGACGGAGCCCGGGCCGGGCCTGGCCTTCCTCGGGTGCGGGCGCGCGACGGAGCTGCACAGCCGCACGCTGCGCCGGTTCCCCCACGTGCGACGGTTTTACGCCAGCCGGGACCCGGCGAGGGCGGCCGGCTTCGCCCGGCGCTGGAAGGGGGCCGACAGCTTCGGCGCCTATCGACACGCCCTCGAGGACCCGCGCGTCGACGTGGTGCTCGTGGCCACCCCGCCTGCGTGCCACCTTTCCCTCACGCTCGACGCGCTGGGCCGCGGCAAGCACGTGATCGTGGAGAAGCCGGCGTTCCTGAACGTGGACGAGCTCGACCAGGCGGCGGCCCGGGCCCGCGCGGCGGACCGGCGGCTCATGGTGGCGGAGAACTACGCCTACAAGCCGCTGGCCGGGGAGCTGCGACGGGTCGTGGAGACGGGGATCCTCGGCGAGATCCGCTATCTCCACGTGAACGCCCTGAAACGGCAGCGGACCGGCGGCTGGCGCGATGATCCGTCCCTCGCGGGTGGGGGCGCGCTGTTCGAGGGGGGCGTGCATTGGATCAGCCTGCTCGGCGGCATCGGGCTGACCGTGGCTCGGGCCCGCGCCCTGGGCGTCGGCCCGGATCCGGTGGCACGGGGACGTAGCGCGCTGGTGGTGCTGGAGTACACGGAGGGTGCCGTTGCCACCCTGGCATACTCCTGGGACATCCCGTCCCGACTGGGCGGCGCCCGGCTCTCCCGGATCTACGGCACCCGCGGCTCCGCGGTCTTCGAGTCGAACGGCCTCTTCGTGGCCACGACGGGGCGCGGGCCGAGGGTCCGGCTGCCCGGCGTCCGGGACCTCCTCGGGTACCGGGCCATGTTCGCCGATTTCCTGGACTCGCTGCGAACCGGTCGCCCGCCGGCTTTCACCCTGGACCGGGCCCGCCGCGACCTGGAGCTGCTGGAGGAGATGCGCTACGACCCGGTGGACGGGATGGTGACGGGGGGGAAGGTGTGACCGACCTGATCGTCGGGCTCCTGGCCGGCGCCATCGCCGGCACGCATATCGCCACCTGGGGGATGTACAAGGACTCTCCCCACGAGGGGTTCACGTGGCGGCGATACGGACGGGGCACCGCACTGGCCATGGCGATCGCGGCCGTAGCCGTCCCCCTCACGGGCCTGGACCTCACGGACCCGGCGGCGGTCGCCGTGTTCTTCGGGACCGTGTACGCCGCGGAACGGGCCGTCGAGGAGTTCTACAAGACGTTCCTCCGGGAGGAGGACCAGTCCAAGTACACGATCCCCATGCAGCTCCACGTTCTGGGTCGGGTCGTGGAGAGCCGGGCGGCCCGCTGGCTCGCGGGCGCAGGCGTCCTCGCCGTCGTGGCGGTCCTCGTGCTGGGGGTCCGCTCCATCCAGCGGCCGCCGTACACGGACTCCCTCCTCGTGCTGGTCGCCGTCGGCACCGTCGCGAGCTGGGTCTCGGCCGTGGGGGGCGCGTGGAAGGATGCCCCCATCGAGGGGTTCGAGACCCTGAAGTTCTTCCGGAGCCCCGGCATCGCCCTGGTCTACGCCCTGCTCCTGTCCCGCATGACCGACGACCTCCTGCTCCTGGCCCTCGCCTCCGCCGGGTATACCGTGGCGACGATCGAGACCTACAAGACCTTCCTCTTTCCCAGTCGGCCGAGGGGGAAGTTCAGCGACAAGCCCGTCCTCTACCCGGACATGTTGCGCCGTCGCCAGGCCTTCGTACCCCTCTACGTGTTCCTCTGGGCCGTGATCCTGGCGGGACTGGGAGCGGGGATCAGGGCGACGCTCTGACCCCCGGGCCGCACCGTCCAGCCGGCCGCCGGGGCCGGCACCCACCGGCCGTCGCGGTGGACCCGATCCTGCTACGGTCCTCGCCGGAAGGCCTCGCATCACCAGCACGACCCGGACCCCGGAGGCGCGGATGGAGGCGAAACGACCGGACGGTCTCGTCTCGGCGGGACCCGATGAGGTCACCTGGCTGGTGGAGCGGCTGGCGACACTGCGCTCCGAGCTGCTGCGAAGCGAGGCGGAGTCCGCCGAGCTGCTGGCGGCGGTCCCGCCGGACCAGCGGGCCAGCGCCCGCAATCTGATCCATTACATCACGCTGCGGCGCTACGACATACGGGTGCTCCAGGAGCGGCTCGCCGAGCACGGCTTCTCGTCGCTGGGCCGGGCCGAGTCCCACACTCTCTCCCAGCTCGACGCGGTCCTCTCGCTCCTCATGGCGCTGGCCGGCCAGGAATGGGCCCGGGACGACAGCCCACCGGCGACCCTTACGGAGGGCCGGGAGCGGCTGGAGCGGAACACGGAGCGACTCCTGGGCCCGCTACCGGATCTGCGGCGACAGCGGCTCCTGGTCACGATGCCGTCGGAAGCGGCGGACGACCCCATGCTGGTCCAGGAGCTACTGGCGGCCGGCATGGACGTCATGCGCATCAACTGCGCGCAGGACGACCCGGCGGCCTGGAGCCGGATGATCGAGAACCTGCGCCGGGCCGAGGAGGCCGTGGGCCGCCGCTGTCTGGTGCAGATGGACCTCCAGGGGCCCGGCGTGCGGATCGGCCCCATCGAGCCGGCGACCCGGCTGGTGCGCGTGGCGCCGGATCGGGACGAGGCCGGCTGGCCGACCCGACCGGCGGCCCTGTGGCTGACGCCGGTGGAGGAGCCGCTGCCGGCGCCCCCGGACACGGACCTCGAGATCCGCGTCCGGCGCGAGTTCCTGAAGCGCCTGGGTCCCGGCGATCGGGTGGGCTTCCGGGACGGCCGGGGGCGGAAGCGTGTGCTCGTCGTGGTGGGAGTCGCCGGTACGAGCCGCCACGCCCGGCTGGACCGGGAGGCGTACCTGGGCCGGGGCATGCGGCTGCATCGGCTCGGCCCGGCAGGCGGGGCCCGTCCCGCGACCCGCATTCGCTGGCTCCCCGAGCCCCGACCGGAGGTCCGGGTCTGGGTGGGGGACACGGTCCTCCTGGTGAGGCCGCCGGCGCGGGGCCGTGACGCGCTCCGGTCGGGCGATGGCGGGAACCGGGAGCCGGTGCGACTCACGTACGACCCGCCGGAAGCGCTGGACCGCGTCTCGATCGGGGACCCGGTGTGGTTCGATGACGGGAAGGCCGGCGGCGTCGTCCGGGAGGTGGGGGAGCGGGAGATCCGGGTCCGGATCACCCGGGCGCGACCGGGCGGGAGCGCGCTGCGGGAGAACAAGGGGATCAATCTGCCCCAGACGGAGCTGCCGCTCCCGTCCCTGACCGAGAAGGACCGCCACGACCTCCCGTTCGTGACCCGGCATGCGGACATGGTGGGGTACTCCTTCGTCCGCGCGCCGGAGGACGTACGGGCGATCCAGGAGGCGCTCGGGGAGCTGGGCGGCTCGGACCTCGGACTGGTGCTCAAGATCGAGACGGCCCGGGCATTCGACCGGCTGCCCGAGCTGCTGCTCGCGGCCATGCGGAGCCCGGCGGTCGGCGTGATGGTCGCCCGCGGCGACCTGGCCGTGGAGTGCGGCTTCGAGCGGCTCGCGGAGGTGCAGGAGGAGATCCTCTGGCTGTGCGAGGCCGCGCACATCCCCGTGATCTGGGCCACGGAGGTCCTCCGGCAGGCGGCCAAGCGAAGCACACCGCGGCGGGCCGAGGTGACGGATGCGGCGATGGCGTCCCGGGCGGAGGCCGTCATGCTGAACAAGGGGCCGTTCATCGCGGACACCATGCGGATGCTCACCGACATCCTCCAGCGCATGGATGCCCATCAGCGCAAGAAAACCGCGATGCTCCGGCCCCTGAGCGTGGCGGACGGGTTCGGCGACGGCTAGCGCCGACCATGGCGGGCGGCCCCGCCGGTCGTCATTTTGGAACCGTGTTCCGGGGGCCGAGCGGGTCCCCCACGGCCCGGCGGTCTCCCCCAGCGCTCCACGAGGGAGGTGGACCATGCCGGTCGCGAAACTGAAGGAGTTCCTCGACGCGAACCGCGTCGCCTACGACACGATCCCCCATACCACGGCCTTCACGACCCAGGAGGTGGCGGCGGCCGCGCACATCCCGGGACGGGAGGTCGCCAAGACGGTCATGGTGAAGGTCGATGACGCCATGGCGATGGTGGTGCTGCCCGCGCCGCGCCAGGTGGACCTGGGTCGGCTCAAGGAGGTCACCGGCGCCGACATCATCGAGCTCGCCAGCGAGGCGGAGTTCGGGGACCTGTTCCCGAACTGCGAGCCCGGGGCCATGCCGCCGTTCGGGAACCTCTGGGACATGCAGGTCTTCGTGGATCAGCGGCTCCGGGAAGACGAGCGGATCGCGTTCAACGCGGGGACCCACACGGAGTTGGTCCGCATGAGCTACGGCGATTTCGAGCGGCTGGTGGGCCCCGTGGTCGCGGAGCTGTCCGCGGGGCGCTGATCGCGCGCCCGCCCCGGCGTGCGGCCGGTCAATCGATCTCGGCCGGATCCCAGCTGGTGATGTGGCCCTCGTCCAGATCGTCGAGCCGGGTCATGTCTTCGGGGGCGAGGTCGAAGTCGAAGACCGCCGCGTTCTCCAGGATCCGCTCGCGCCGCGTGGATTTGGGGATGGTGATGAACCGGTGCTCGAGGGCCCAACGGATGAGCACCTGGGCGGGCGTCTTGTCGTGGCGCTCGGCCAGCTCCCCCAACACCGGCTCGTCCAGCCGCCGGGCCTTGGCCAGCGGCGCGTAGCCCTCTACGGCGATGTCGTGATCCCGGCACAGGCTCACCACGTCGGCGCGGCTGCGGCCGTTGAACGGGTGCAGCTCGATCTGGTTCACCGCCGGCACGACGTCGGCCTCCGCGAGCAACTCCTGGAGGTGCTTCACCAGGTAGTTGCTCACGCCGATGGCCCGGGCCCGCCCCTCCTCCAGGATCCGCTCCAGGGCCCGCCAGCTCTCCCGCCGGGGCCCCCGGCCCGGCCAGTGGATGAGGTAGAGGTCCACGGTGTCCAGCCCCAACCGGTCCAGGCTCGCGTCGAAGGCCCGTAGCGCCCGGTCGTACCCGTGGTCGTCGGCCGCGAGCTTGGTCGTGACGAAGACATCGTCCCGGGGGATCCCGCTCTCCCGGATCGCCGCGCCGACGTCCGCTTCGTTGCCGTACGCGGCGGCCGTGTCGACGTGGCGGTAGCCCGCCTCGAGGGCCCACGCCACCGCGTCCCGGGTCGCGCCGCCCGGCGGGCTGCGGAAGGTGCCGAGCCCGAACAGGGGCATGGGCCGACCGTGGCGCAGAGCGACCGTGGTGTCCATGTCGAGGCTCATGACGAGGGACTGTCCGACCGGGCCACGTTCGCGTCGATACGGAGCGTCACGCCGCCCCAGGTCTCCCGGACGTCCAGCCGGCCCTGCCAGATTGCGGCGGCCGGGAAGCCCGACTCCTCGGGCCCGCGCCGGAGGGTGAAGCCGTCGGTCTTCGCCACCCAGAGTCGCGGCCGCTCCGGTCGCTCCGCCCCCTCGAACGCCCGCTGCGCCACCGTCAGCAGCGCCGTCGCGTTGTCGTCGTGGGCGTACAGGCCCGGCAGATAGCGGCCGTCTCGCAGCAGCTCCGTGGTCCACGCCGAGACGTAGCGCTCCAGCTCCGGCGAGACCTCGGCCACGTGCTCGACATCGAGATAGATCCAGGTCCCCGCCGGGAAGCCTTCCGCCGCCGCGGCGTCCGCCGCCGCGATGGCATCGTCGCCGCCCCGCTCCCGCGTGAGGTTGGTCCGGGTGCAGCGGGGCGCGGTGGAGTCGGCGGGCGCGAGCGACCGGTCCGGCGCGCTCTCCGCCCAGTCCTGCTCGCCCACGAACAGGACGGCCAGCTCCCAGCCCACGGCCAGGAGCTCGTCCCGCTTCCCCTGCCAGCTGGTGCCGGTATAGCAGGGGGCGGGGAGATAGAACCCGACCCAGCGATAGGGGGAGGCCTCCAGCCAGGTGGCCATGGCCGCGCGGCCCGGGTAGTCCCGGGTGTCGAAACCCGGAACGCCGCGGGCGGGCTCCGGGCCGGGGTCGGGCGTCGGTATCCCCGGGGCGGTCCCACAGGCGAGGCCGATGAGAACGAGGGGTGTGGTCGCCACCGCCCGGAGCGCGTGCTTCCGTCGGCTCGATGTCGTTTGCTGAGTCATGCCCGCGGGGCCATGCACCGAGCGTGCCGCCACGGCACCCGGAGGGCCCGCCCCGGCGCTCGCCGCCGGCGGCCGGGTCAGGGCACGATGTTCTGGTTCAGGCGGAAGAGGTTGGTCGGGTCGTACTTCCGCTTGATCGAAGCCAGGCGTTCGTAGCTGGAACCGAACGCGGCCCGGTTGAACTCCTCGTCATCGCCGCCGCCCGGGAAGTTCAGGTTCGTCCGACCCGATCCGAACGGCTTCATGGCCTCGAAGGCCTCCTGCGTCCACCGGACGTTCGGACCGGTGTCGTCCGGAGCGCTCCAGTTGGCGAGGACCTCCACGACGTACGGTGCGTCGCGATCCCCGACGGCCGTATCGGCGGGGGGCCGGCCCATGGCGCCGCCCAGTGCCCAGACGGCGATCATGGACAGCGGCGAGGGCCGGCTCCGCACCTGGCGCACGAGCTCCGCGACGACGGCGTCGTCGAGCCGGTCGAGGTAGATCGACTTCCAGTAGTACTGGAGCTCGCGCGCCGGGAAGAAGGGGTCGAACAGCTGCTGCACGGCCGCATACGGCAGGATCCCGGACATGTCCAGCAGCGGATCGGCAAGGGAGCGCAGCGGCTTCATTGCTTCCTCCCCTTCCTCCGGCGCCCCCGCGTGGACGGCCCCGACGATCACCACGTCGCGGCCGTGCAACGCCTCCGGGAACGCCGGCACGGGGGGAATCGTCCAGAACGTGGCGCTCGGGTTCACCGCGTCCGGGGCGTCCGCGAGATACCCGACGAGCCGGGCGATCACCTCCGAAGCCACCTCGAGCGGATACACCGGTCCGGCGAAGGCCACCATGGGCCCGACCGGCCGAGCGCGGAACCGGAACGAGGTCACCACGCCAAAGTTCCCGCCTCCGCCTCGCAGCGCCCAGAAGAGAGCCTCGTTCCGCTCGTCGCTGGCGGTGAGGAGTCGCCCGTCGGCGGTCACGACATCCGCCGAAAGCAGGCTGTCGCAGGTCATGCCGTACGTCCGCCGAAGCCAACCCTGGCCGCCGCCCAGCGTCAGGCCCGCCACGCCGGTCGTGGAAACGATCCCGCCGGGCACGCCGAGACCGAACGCCTGGGTTTCGCGGTCCACGTCGCCCCACAGGGCGCCGCCGCCGCACCGCACGGTGCGGGCCTGGGGGTCGACCCGGACCCCCCGCAGCCGGGACAGATCGATGACCAGCCCGCCATCGCAGGTGCCGAACCCGGCGACGTTGTGACCCCCGCCTCGGACGGCGAGGGGAACGCCTTCCTCCCGTGCGACGTGGACGCACTGGATGACGTCCGCGACTCCGCGGCACCGGGCCACAGCGGCGGGCCTCCGATCGATCATCCCGTTCCACACCCGCCGCGCCGAGTCGTAGCGATCGTCTCCCGGCGCGATCAGGGCGGTTCCCAGTGTGTTCCGGAGTGCGTCCAGCGACGCCGGCCCGAGGGTCCGGCCGATTTCCAGGGTGCGATCGCTCATGTGGCCCCCGCGTTGAGGAGAATCGATCGGGTTCGCATGGACGATGATGAGTCCGTGCCGGTGGGTCTATCGGGAAGACGGACGATCTTCCCGGGATAGTTCGATCGGACTACTCCACCGGCGTCACCAACGATTCGCGCGTGGCGTAGCTCGCGGCCTCCGTGCGGTTCCGGGTTCCCGTCTTCTCGAGGATGTGGGCCACGTGGACGGCGACCGTGTTCGGGCTGATGAACAGCGCCTCGCCGATCTCCCGGTTCGTCCGCCCGGTGGCCAGCAGCCGCAGCACGTCCAGCTCCCTGCGGGTGAGAGCGTCGGACGCGGGACCCCGCCGGCCGGGTCGGAGCGCCTCCAACCGGCGCATGAGCGGACGCATCCCGAGACGCGTCGCGATCTCGAGCCCCCGGTCCAGGATCCGGGCCGCCTCGCCTCCCGGCTCGTCCCGGTCACGGGAAAGGAGGAGCTGGGCCGCGTCGTGGCAGCTCCAGGCCAGCTCGGGAGCATAGCCGGCCTTCGCACAGAAGCCGATCGAATCGCGGAAGTGGCGGTCCGCCCGGTCGGCGCGGCCCACCGCCCGGGCCAGGCGTCCGAGGAGTCGATCCGTGACCATGAGCGGCGCGACGATGGTGCCCCGGGCGTGCTGCAGCCGGCTCAGCGCGTCTTCGGCGGCGGGCGCGTCGCCGGATCGGACGGCCTCCAGCGCCCGGCCGGCGGTGACCAGGAACCGGGCGGCGGGGACGGCGTGGCCGGTCGGCCGGTCGTCCGAGGGCCGGACCTCGCCGTCGTCACGCAGCTCCATCGCCTGGGGGATCGCCAGTGCCGCGAAGGCGCCCCGCAGAGGGTAGGGCCCGGCGTGAGCGGCCGCCTGCCGCAGCCGCTCGAGGTACCGGGATCCCTCGTCGAGCTCCCCCACCTCGTGCTCCAGCAGCACACCCAGGTGGAGGAGGGGCAGGTGGTGGGGAGCGATGGCCAGCCCCCTCCGGATGAAGTCGCGGGCACGGGGCCACCGCCCCTGAAGCTGCGCGAGCACGGCGTTCACGTACAGGGCGTCCTCCAGGAGGCCGCGGTCGTGCAACGATTCGGCCCGCGTGAGGTTGAGCCGCGCTTCGGCCTCCGCCACGTCGGCCCGTCCCGTGAAGGCCAGGGCAAAACTGATGCGATAGCGGGCGTAGGTCTCGGCGTGGGCGTCCTCGATGCCTCCCGCCAGCTCGACGACGAGCCGCCCCTCCGCGAGCACCTCCCGCCAGCGGCCGTCGAAATGATCGACGGCGGCGGCGTAGGCAAGCGCCCGAAGCTCCAGGGCGGGATCCGCTTCCCGTCGGGCGATGGCCAGGGCGCGCTCGATGGCTTCACGCGACCGGTCGTAGTCCCCCGTCTCGAAATAGACGGCCGCTCCGTAGCGGGCCCAGAGCCACCCAGCCTCCGGGGACGCCGGATCCACGCGCTGGAGCACTCGCAGCACGACAGCGGCCACGTCCCGGGCGCCCTCCGGCGTGATGCCCGGGTAGGTGACGGCGGCGGTCGCCCCCGCCGCGTCGCCCGCCGTGAGGCGCAGCTCGGCCGCGCGCCGCAGGTGGTCCCAGGCCGCCTGTCGGTTCCAGCGTGGCGAGATCGCGGCCTTCGCCTGTCCTCGCCCGAAAAGGAGATCCGCTGCTCCGGGAGGGTCGGGGCTCCGCTCGAGCCGCTCCAGGGCCCGCTGGAAATGCCGGTCGGCCTCGTCGTACGCGTGCGAAGCCAGCGCGTGCCGGGCCGCCGTCGTCGAATGCTCGATGACCTTTGCGGGGCCCAGGAGGGGCTCCGCCCGGGCGAAGTGGTGCGCCAGCTCGGCCGCCCCGCCCGCCGCGGTGGCGACGCCTCGCGCTTCCAGCGCGGACGCGATCCGGGCGTGCAGCTCGACCCGCCGGGCGGGGGGCACCTCCTCGTACAGAGCCTGCCGGATGATGGCATGCCGGAAGCGGTGCGTCGTCTCGCCCGACAGGATGACCCCCGCGTGCTCCGCCTGCTCGAGCCGGCGGGCGACGGCGGCGGGGTCCAGGTCCCTGCACGCCTCCACGACCAGCGGAGCGTCGAAATCGCGGCCCACCGCGGCGGCCACCCGGACGACCTCACGGGCGGGGGGCGAAAGCAGATCGAGGCGGCGTCCGACCAGTGCGGTGATGCTGTCCGGTATGCCGCTGGCCCCCATCGCTCGCCACCCGCGCGCCGGTCGCCGGCCCAGCCAGCTCGTGAGCTCCAGCACGAAGAAGGGGTTGCCTTCCGTGAGGGACTGGACCCGGTCGACCAGGTCCGGGGTCGCGTCCCGCCCCATGGCCGCCGCCATGAGCTGCTGGATGGACGGGCGGTCCAGGCCGCCGAGGGGAAGGGTCCGCGCCGGGATGGACCGGAGGATCCCGGCGATGGTGTGACGGCCGGTCGGCTCGGCCTCCCGCGACGTCCCGAGGAACAGAACGGGCGACCGGGTCAGCTCTCGTACGAGGAACTCGAGGAGCCGGAGGGAGGCGTCATCGGCCCAGTGCAGGTCGTCCAGCACGACCAGCACGCCCCCCCGGCCCGACAGCCGGCGCAGCGCGGTGGCAATGGCGTCGAATACCCGTAGACGGGCCGAGCCATCGTCAGGGGGAGCCGTCGCCCCCGGATCCGAGCCCGATCCGTCCCGCTCCACGCCCGGGAGCAGGAGGTCGGCCAACGAGGTATCGGCGACGGCGTGCCCGCCCCGCTGCGCCGCTACCCGACGCGGCAGGTCCCGGAGAGCGCGGGTCCACGGCCAGTAGGGGGGCAGCCCATCCCGCTCGTGGCAGCCGCCCCACGCCACCCGGAACCCGGCCCGGCTCGCGTCGGCCGCGATGTGCTGGGCGAAGCGGGTCTTTCCGATCCCGGCCGCGCCGACGACGAGGACGAATTCTCCCCGACCCGCGCGCACGTCGTCCAGGGTCCCCCGGAGCGCGTCGAGCTCGCGCCGTCTGCCGATGAGCCCCGGCAGGGCCGCCGGGGGTAGCTTGAGGGAGGAGATCGTCGCCCGTCCTGTCGCCGGAGTGGACATCGAGAGGGGCACACGTCCACGGTAGACGCGGCCCGCGAGGATGGCAAGGTCGATCGGGGGCCCGTCGGGGTCGGTCGCGGCCTGTAGGGAGTCCCCCTACACCGACAGGTCGCGGGGTTTTCCCCACTGCGGGGGTCGCGCCGGAACCCTAGGCTATCACCGAACTCCTGCGCTTTACTCCAGCCGGAGCGACCGCATGCCGATCGATCGCCGGGACTTCCTGAAGATCGGGGTGGGCGGCGTCTGCGCCGCCACCGTGGACTGGCGCTACTTCCACCCCGTCCTGAACGCGTCCGAGGCGCGTCTCGCGGACCGCTACGTCCGATCCACCTGCTCGCCGAACTGCACGGGCGCGTGCGGCTTCGTGGCGCGGGTCACGGACGGGCGCATCGCCACCCTGGTCCAGGCCGCCGACTATCCGGAGGCGGAGTACAACCCCCGGGGCTGCCTCAAGGGCCTCTCCATGATGAACCTGGTCTACGGCAAGGACCGGTTGAAGCATCCGCTGATCCGGACCGGGCCCCGGGGCAGCGGGGAGTTCCGCCGCGCGGGCTGGGACGAAGCGCTGGACCACGCCGCGGAGCAGCTCCGGGGGATCGCGGATCGGTATGGGCCGGAGGCCATCGCCATCACGGTGCAGGTGCCCGGGACCGGGTACGTGCAGAAGGGCGCGTTCGTGGCGATGGCGGGTCTGAACGGATGGACGATCCACCACGGCTACGACCAGAACGGCGACCTGCCGATGTTCTGGCCGATGACCTTCGGGGTGCAGAGCGAGGAGCTGGAAGCCCTCGAGTGGCGCAACGCCCGCTACACGCTCGTATTCGGCTCGAACATCGTGCAGACGCGACTGCCGGACGCGCAGCACCTGCTGGAGGCGAAACGGCGGGGGAAGCTGGTGGTGGTGGACCCGGACTACTCGCCCACCGCGGCCAAGGCCGACGAGTGGATCGGCATCGCGCCGGACACGGACGCCGCCCTGGCCCTGGGTATGGCCCGGGTCATCCTGGACCGGGGACTGTACGACGCCGATTTCCTGCGGGACTTCACCGACATGCCGATCCTGGTCCGGGAGGACACGGGGAAAAGGCTGCGGGCCGAGGACGTGGCGGCGCTGGCGGCGGAGGCCCGGTCCCGGCGGGTGCCGGAGTACCGGACGCAGTACGTGGTCCACACGCCGGGAGGGCTGCGCATCCTGGATCCCGATTCGCTCCGGCCCACCGGCGCGGACCTGGACGGCCGCTACCGGGTCCGGCTGGTCGACGGGACCACGGTGGCCGCCGTCCCGGTGCTGCGGAAGCTGCGGGAGCGGCTGGAGGCCTACCCCCTGGAGCGGGTAGCCGCGATCACGGGGGCGCCGGCCGGGCAGATCGAGCGGATCGCGACGGAGGCCGCGCGGCAGGGACCGCTGCACGTGGTCTACGGGGCCAGCGACTACCAGTGGTACCACGGCGACCTGAAGGGTCGAGCGATCTCGTTGATCCCGGTGCTCACCGGCAACCTGGGCAAGAGCGGCGCCGGGCTGTCCACGCTGGCCGGCCAGTATCGGATCCGGTTCCCCCTCGGCGCCTGGTGGTCGCCGCCGGGATCCCGACTGAACTGGGTCCCCTACCTGTACTTCCTCCAGGGGAAGGGGCCGGGCTATCCCCGGCACGGGATCCGGGCCATGGTGGGGGCGTGGGGCAACCCGTTCGACCAGCACAACATGGCCAACGTGCTGAAGGACCGGGCGGCCAGCGGGGAGCTGGAGTTCATCCTCACCACCGACTTCCAGATGACCACATCGGCCGAGTGGTCCGACGTGGTGCTCCCGGCGCCGACGTGGTACGAGAAGGTGGACCTCACGGCCACGATCCTCCACCCCTACCTCCAGCTCCAGCAGCCCGCCATCGAACCGCTCTTCGAGAGCCGGTCGGAGCTCTGGATCGCCCGGGAGCTGACGAAGCGGCTGTCGCCCGGGACCGAGGGGCACTTCTTCCCGGAGCTGGACGAGCAGCAGGCGGCGTGGAAGGCCGCGGAGCTCCTGCTGGAGACCGGCGGGGCCGAGACCCGTGGCATCACCGTGGACATGCTGCGACGCGGCCCCGTCCGCCTGCGGTCCCCGGCGCCCGACGACCGCCAGATCCCGTTCTGGGAGCAGGTCCAGGAGCGGAAGCCGTTCCCGCCCCGGAGCTACCCGGCGCCGCTGGCGGCGACGGCGAAGTTCGTCCGGAGCGGTCGGATCGAGTTCTACAAGGACGAAGACGCGTTCCTGGCCGCGGGCGAGGCGCTGCCGGTCCAGAAGGAGACGTTCGAGGAGACGGAGTACGCGCTGGACCCCACGGCCCGGACCCGGTTCCCGCTCCGGTTCGTCACGAGGAACTCGCTGTACCGGGTCCACTCGACCCACTCCAACAACCCGTGGATGGTGGAGCTCCAGGGCTTCCGTCCCAAGGTGTTCATCAGTGCCGGGGACGCTGCGCGGCGGGGCATCCGGGACGGGGATGAGGTGGAGGTGCACAACGACCGGGGCCGGGTCCGGGGCGACGCCGTGGTCGACCCCCGGAGTCGGGACGGGACGTGCACCTTCGAGCAGGGCTGGTGGTCGCGTTACCTGGATGGCGGGTCGTACAACTCGCTGACGTATCCGTGGATCAAGCCGGTGCACGAGGTCTACTTCGTGCCCGGGATGTGGTCGCCGACCACGTGCTGGAACGAGTGCCTGGTGGAGGTGAGGAGGGTGCAGGCATGAGATACGGCATGGTGATCGACCTCGAGCGATGCATCGGCTGCCGCACCTGCGCGGTCGCGTGCCGACAGCACAACGGCCAGGCGCCCGGGACCTGGTGGACCCGCGTGTTCACCCCGGGAAGCCACCGGCACCTGACGCCGCCGGAGCACGGACAGGAGTTCTTCCTGCCCGTCAGCTGCATGCACTGCGAGGAGCCGCCGTGCGAGAAGGTCTGCCCCGTGGGCGCCACCTACACGGCGGAGGACGGGGCCGTCCTGGTCGATTTCGACCGCTGCATCGGCTGCCGCTACTGCATGGCGGCGTGCCCGTACGGCGTGCGCCAGTTCAACTGGGAGAGCCCGGACGAGACCGTCGAGAGGGTCGGCTACCAGGAAGGCTACCGGTACGGCTATCCCAGGGACCACTACGAGGACGGGCGCCGGGTCTACGCCGCCCGGCGGCCGAAGGGCGTGGTGGAGAAGTGTACGTTCTGCGTCCAGTACCGGGCCGGAGGCGAGGACCCGGTCTGTGTCCAGAGCTGTACGGGGAAGGCCCGTACCGTGGGCGACCTGGACGACCCGGACAGCGAGGTGTCCCGGCTGATCGGGGAGCGGAACGCGTTCACGCTCCTGCCGGAGAAAGGGACCCATCCCAAGGTCTACTACCTGCCGCCCCGCCGGAAGGAGGTCTGAGCCATGTCACGGAGCACGCGAGCGGGCCTGGTGATCGCCGGGTTGACGGCGGTGGCCGCCATCGGCGCCTGGGCCTACCAGCTGAGCCGGGGCCTCATCGTCACGGACATGCAGAACGGGTTCACATGGGGGCTCTACGTGGCCGGCCTGGCCTTTTTCGTCGGGAACGCCGCCGGCGGCCTGGTCCTCAGCTCGTCCATCTACCTGTTCGGCGCCGACCACCTGAAGCCGTTCGCGCGGCTGGGCGCGCTCACCGCGTTCGCGAACGTCGCCGCCGCCATGGCCATCGTGCTGCCGGACATCGGGCGGCCCGAGCGCCTGTGGAACCTGCTGATCCACGCCAACTGGACGTCCCCCCTGGTCTGGGACGTCGCCGTGCTGGCCCTGTACGCCATCGTGTCGCTGGTCTACCTCGGCATCATGATGGTCCCGGACCTGCCGGGGCGGCTCGGGCGCCGGGTGCGGCGTCGCATGGACGACCCGGCGGCGTTCTCCGACCGCTGGTCCCGGCGCCTGGCGCCGTTCGCGCTGGTGTTCGCCGTCAGCATCCACGTGGTCACCGCCTGGATCTTCTCCACCCAGGGGGCCCGGGACTGGTGGTTCACCGCGGCCCTGGCACCCGACTTCATCGCCGTGGCCGTGGCCGCCGGCACGGCCGTGGTGCTGGTCGCCGCCGTGCTGGCCTACGGGGCCCGGCCCGATTACGCCCACGCGTACCGGTCCATGGGCGCCATCATCCTGGGCGCCGTGGTGGTCCACCTGTTCCTGATGTTCAACGATTTCTTCATCCACGCCTGGTCCCGGACGGACGCGGCCTCCGAGCTGCTCCGTCAGACCTGGGGCGAGCACCTGGTGGGCCACACGTTCGAGGTGGTGGCGCCACTGCTGGCGGGCGTGCTCCTCATGGTGCCGGCGGTCCGCCGGACCGCGGCGGGGCTGGTGGGGGCCGGCAGCCTGCTGTTGCTCGGGATCTTCGTGCACCGGTTCCTCATCATGCCGGCGGCCATGAACGCCGTGCCCCTGACGATGGAGCCCATGGGCCAGCCGGGAACCCTCTGGTCCATGCCCATCGCCACCGGCCGCTACGTCGAAGGGACCGAGGTCTTCGCCCGTTCCTGGGATTATTTCCCCACTTGGGTGGAGTGGTCGATCTTCGCCGGGTCGGTAGCATTCGTCGTCCTGGTCGTCCTGCTGGGCGTGCTGGCACTGCCCGTGATCGAGCGGAGGCCGGCCCGTGCCGCGTGAGCCCGGGGTGGAGGAGGCCGGGGCCTGGCAGGCGATGGCGGACCTCTTCGGCGGCGCGGACCCGACGCCGGACGCGCCGGAGAGATGGGCGGAGGCGGGAGCGCCCGCCGCCCTCCTCGCACGGTGGACGGGCACGGAGCCGGCCCGCCGGGAGACCGAGTACGTCCGCCTGTTCGTGAACGCGCTGCCCGAGCTGCCCTGCCCGCCGTACGCCTCGGTGTATCTGGAAGGGGAGCTGTACGGCGAAACCACCCGAGAGGTGAGGGCGCTCTATCGCCGCTGGGGCGTGGACACCGACGAGGTCCCGGACCACTTCGCGGTGGAGGCGGCGTTCATGGCGGGGCTGGTCGCCGGCTCCCGCGGCATCGACGGCCTGGAGCGGGACCGGGCCTGGCTCCGGGAGCACCTCCGCGTCTGGGCCCCACCGTTCCTCGCCCGCGTCGAGGAAGCCGATCGGACCGGGGTGTACGCGGCGGCGGCCCGGTGGGCGCGGAGCCTGCTCGCGGAGAACGGGCGCGGCTGATCGCGGCCCGGCCGACCTCACGCCACGGAGGCGGCCAGCAGCAGCTGGGCGGTGAAGTAGAGCGGCAGCCCGACGAGTCGGTTCACCGGCTCGGGCCGGACGAAGCGCTGCCGCGCCACCAGGATGTCGGACGCCGCGAACAGGATCGCGCCGGCGAGCACGCCCGGCGCGGGGGAGGGGGGTGTTCCGCGGGTCACCGTTGCGGGCCCCCAGGCGGCGCCTGCGGCCAGGGCCACCATGAGGCCGATGGCGCCGACGTAGGCGAGGACCGGAACGCGCAGCCCGGTGGGCAGCCCGGCCCGGACGAGCCAGCGGATCACCAGGGCCCCGACCGCGGCCATGACGGCCCCGCCCAACAGCGCCGCTCCGGGCGTGATCCCCCGTACGGTGAACGCGACGACGTAGGCGATGTGGGCCAGCAGGAAGCTGCCCAGCCCGAGCAGGAAGGATCGCCTCGCGCCGCCGGTCAGGAACAGGTCGCCGAGCCACGAGAACGCGAGCGCCACCAGCACCCATTGGCCGTAACTGGAGGCGGGTGCGCCCAGCGCGACCGCGAACCCCAGATAGGCGGTGGCGGCCGTCATCTTGGCGGTCACGTGCGTCCGGTCCCGGCCCGCGACCTGGGCCGCCGCGGCCGCGAACCCCGCGAGGATGCAGACGATGCCGAGCGTCGTTCCCATCCGGGTTCTCCCTCGCATCCGGCCCGAAGGCGGGTCCATGTCCCGTACCACGTTTCGCACCGGTCGCGGCCCGCGCAATGGCGACCGTGGACCGGGGGTCGCGCGCGTCGGGGCCTTCTCTTGACGGTGCGGCCCCGGCCGCCGAACTTGATCGTCACCGGTCCGCCACCGTTTCCCTGCCCACGGTCCGGACACGGCAGCCACGATCCCGGAGGCCTTCCGTGCGAGCGCTGCCGACCCGACCGAGCCCCGGTCGCGACCTCCGTCCTTCCGGACGAGGCCGATGGGATCCTGCATTCGTTCCTGCCCGTAGCTCGTCCCGCGCCCCGGCGCGCTCCCGCCCGGGTCGCCCATCCCTGGAGGAGTCATGGCCGGCATAGTCGGATACGGCGCGTACATCCCCCGGAACCGGATCCGGACCGCGGAGATCGCCCGCCAGTGGGGCAAGGACCCCGGGACCATCGAGGGCGGGCTCCTGCTCCGGGAGAAGTCGGTGCCGGGGCTGGACGAGGACACCATCACCATCTCGGTCGCCGCGGGTCGGGCGGCGCTGGAGCGAGCGGGGGTGGCGCCGGAGAGGGTCGGGGCGCTGTACATCGGCTCGGAGAGCCATCCCTACGCGGTGAAGCCGAGCGGGACCGTGGTGGCCGAGGCGCTGGGGATCGGGCCCGAGGTCCACGTCGCCGACTTCGAGTTCGCGTGCAAGGCGGGCACGGAGGCCATGTTCGTCGCCCTCGGGCTGGTGGAGTCCGGACGCGTGGAGTACGCCATGGGCATCGGCGCCGACACGTCCCAGGGCGCGCCCGGCGATGCGCTGGAGTACTCGGCCTCCGCGGGGGGATCGGCGTTCCTCTTCGGCCGCGACGCGTCCATGGCGGAGGTCGTGGATGCCGTGAGCTTCACCACCGACACCCCCGACTTCTGGCGGCGGGAGGGCGAGTTCTACCCCCGCCACGGCGGTCGCTTCACCGGCGAGCCCGCGTACTTCAAGCACGTACTGGCGGCGACCCGGCTGATCCTGGACCGGACCGGGCTCCGGCCCGGGGACTTCCGGTACGCGATCTTCCACATGCCCAACGGCAAGTTCCCGCTGTCGGCCGGGAAGCAGCTGGGGTTCGAGCGGGAGCAGCTTGAGCCCGGGTGGATCGTGCCGACCATGGGGAACACCTATTCCGGCAGCTCGCCCACGGGGCTCGCCGCGGCGCTGGACGAGGCGGAGGCGGATCAGCTGATCCTGATCACGTCGTTCGGCTCGGGCGCCGGNNCGTCCTGCGGACGACGGAGCGGCTCGTGGAGCGGCGGGCCGTCGCGCCATCGGTGCGCGGGATGCTGGACGGCCCGCGACGGTACCTGACGTACGGCGAGTACGCGAAGTTCCGCGAGAAGATCCGAATGAACGACTGACGGCCCGCCGGGCAGCGGACGAGGAGGCACGAATGAGGGAAGTCGCCATCGTGAGCGCCGGGATGACCCCTTTCGGCGAGCTCTGGGATGCCAGCCTGAGGCAGCTGTTCGCCGACGCGGCGCTGGAGGCCCTCGAGGGGGCCGGGGTCGATCACCTCGACGCCATCTACGTCGGCAACATGTCCGGCGGCCAGTTCGTGGGGCAGGAGCACATCGGACCGCTGCTGGCCGAGCAGCTGGGGATGAGCGGCGTGCCGGCCATGCGGGTCGAGTCGGCGTGCGCCTCCGGCGGCATGGCGCTGCGGGCCGCCTGGCTCGACGTCGCATCGGGCCAGAGCGACCTGGTCCTCGCGGCGGGCGTCGAGAAGATGACCGACGGGGCGGACGTCACCGCCGTGCTGGCCACCGCGGCGGACCAGGAGACCGAGGTCTATCACGGCGTCACCTTTCCCGGTCTCTACGCCATGATCGCCCGGGCCCACATGGAGTCCCGCGGAACGTCCCTCGAGGACATGGCCTGGGTCTCGGTCAAGAATCACCGGCACGGCGCCCTCAACCCCAGGGCCCAGTACCGCAAGGAGATCACCGTGGACGACGTGCTGGGCTCTTCCATGGTCGCGGACCCACTCCGGCTCCTGAACTGCTCCCCGGTGAGCGACGGGGCCGCCGCCGTGCTCCTGGTTCCCCTGGCCCGGGCCCGGGAGTTCACCGACCGGTCCATCCGGATCCGGGGCAGCGGGGCCGCCACCGCGCCCATGGCCCTCGCCGATCGCCAGGACCCGGCCTTTCTCGGTGCGGTCCGGACCTCGGCCGAGCGGGCGTACGCCATGGCCGGGATCCGGCCGTCGGAGCTGGACCTGGCCGAGGTCCACGACTGCTTCTCCATCGCCGAGATCTGCTGCATCGAGGCCATGGGCCTCACCGACGGCTGCAACCCCGTCCAGGCGGCGAGGAGCGGCTACACGGCGCTCGGCGGCACCCGGCCGGTGAACACCAGCGGCGGCCTCAAGTCCAAGGGCCACCCCGTGGGGGCCACCGGGGTCGCCCAGGCCATCGAGATCTTCGAGCAGCTGCGGGGCGAGGCCGGGGACCGCCAGGTCGAGGACGCCCACCTGGGCGCCACCCAGAACATGGGCGGCTCCGGGGCCAGCTCCGTCGTACACGTTTTCGAAAGGGTCTGATCATGCCGAGTCCCAGATACTGGAGAGAGGTCCCGGCGCGCTACCGGCTCGAGGGAGCCCAGTGCCAGGACTGCGACAACGTCATCGTCCCCGCGCGCCCGGTGTGCCCGGAATGTCGCGGTACCCGGATGGAGCCGGTCCGCCTTTCGCACCGCGCCCGCGTGGTCACCTGCACGGTGATCCACGTCCCGCCCGACGAGTTCGTCAGCGAGGCCCCATACGCCCTCGCCGTCGTGGAGACCCCGGAGGGCGCCCGATTCATGGCCCAGGTCGTCGATTGCGAGCCCGAGGAGGTGGTGCCGGGGCTGGACCTCGATCTCCAGTTCCGCCGGATCCGCAGGGAAGGGCACGGCGGGATCCTCTGCTACGGGCACAAGGCGGTCCCCGCGAGGAGCTGATCATGCCAGAAGTCCGAGTCAAGGCCCACGTCAGCGACGAGCACTTCCGCGCCTACCAGGCCGAGGCCCGTCGCCGCGGCGTGCCCGTGGAGATGCTCGTCCAGCAGACCGTCAACTGCCTGCTCGAGGAGCTCGAGCGGGAAGAGAACGAGTGCCGGGACGTGCTCATGACGCCGACCCCGGCCGGGCGGTCGGCCCACGGGGAACCCGGGTAATCGCCGGCCGCTGACATTCACCCGTCGCACCCGCTTTCCGGCGGCGGCCCGGGGTCGTAGGTTCCGCCGCATGGCGATCCGACTCTTCGTCACCGGCGGCACCTTCGACAAGGAGTACGACGAGATCCACGGCCGGCTGTACTTCAAGGACACCCACCTGCCCGAGATGCTCCGCATGGGACGCTCCCGCGTCGCCGTCGAGATCCGCACCCTCATGATGGTGGACTCCCTCGAGATGACCGAGGCCGACCGCGAGCTCATCGCCAGGCACTGCCGCGAGTGCGACGAGGACCGCATCGTCATCACCCACGGCACCGACACCATGGTGGACACCGCCGCCGTACTCGCCCGCGCCGTCCCCGGCAAGACCGTCGTCCTCACGGGCGCCATGATCCCCATCGCCTTCGGCAGCTCCGACGGGCTCTTCAACCTCGGCGGCGCCCTCACCGCCGTGCAGGTCCTCGCGCCCGGCATCCATGTGGTCATGAACGGCCACGTCTTTCGCTGGGACGAGGTCCGCAAGAACCGCAAGACCGGCGTGTTCGAGCGCGTCACCGACACCGGCTGAGCCCGGACCCGCGGGCGATGCGCGACCCCTGATCCACGACCCCCTCGACCCCTCGAAAGCCATGGCACCGAGACAGAGCCGGCAGGAGCGGAGCGGCACCTTCGACCGGGCCCGAAAGATCGGCAGCGGACCCACCAGCGGACTCTGGGCCCTCGCCTTCATCGCCGGCGTCGCCACCGCCGCACTCAGCTGGGACCGCGGACGCATTGCCTGGACCGGCGTGATCCTCACCGTTGCGCTGGTCGCCGTCATCTGGGTCTGGGCGAAGGCCCGGGGCTGGCCCTTCCTGCCCTGGTGACCCTCGACAGTTCCCCTCCCGCCGCGGCCGGTGGACCGCACCACCCTTGCCGTTCCGCCCGCCCGGTGGCAACCTTCGAATACCAGCGTGGACGTGGGCCGACGCCAGGTCCCCCCCACCCGCGACCCCGACCGTCTCCCATAGGCGTAGTCCGGGCGCACCGACCCTCCCCAGGAGGGCACGCGTGGGACGCTCACGGCACGTCACACGCGGACCGGTCGAGACCCAGGACCCAGGGCTACGACCGGAGCGCGAACCGGGTCGAGGAGGTACCCGATGCCACCGGGCAAGAGTCCAGGGCCCGGGACGGATCGCACAACGATCGTCCCGGGCCCCGGTCCATCCGGGCACCCCGGCCCCGTCACCCTCGCGCCCCTTCGCACGCCGGTCCACCCCTCGGCTGGCCCACCGGCTTTTTCCACACCCGTCCGTGGAAAACCCGCCCCCGACCGTGGACAACCGTGTGGGGAACCCACCAATCGATGTGAATTCCGATTGTTACAAAACCCGAAATCGAACGGGCCCAGCAGGATCGCCACCCTCCGCTTCCGGCGACTTTCGGCAATTTCTAGGTGATATGCCATAACGGCTAGGGGCGCAACATGTTACGGCATCCCATGAAACCCTTGACCCCGGCCGGTCCCCGGGGCCATCTTGGGGTCAGACGTCAGCGGGCCAGCGATCCGCAGGGTCCGAGGGTCCAACAGGATCCAACGACGTCGCCTCCGAGAGGGACGCCTGGAGGAGGCTGCTCGCCGGGTGTTCGGATCCGCGCGAGCCGGCTGCGAGGTGACTGGCCGCAGCCGCGGCCCCGGAAGGGGCGACTGAAGCCGCCTGATCGCGCGGCAACGGTGAGGGAGGAGGTTCCGGCACGTCCTCGCGACGAGCCAACCGAACACGCGGAACCGATTCTCGCCAGTAGCTCGACCCCCGACACCGGCCTGTCCGGTGCCGGGGGTTCGTGCATCGGGCTGTCGACTGTCCGTGGCCGGGGACACGGGGGTGTCCTCCACGGTGCACACCTTCCGGCCGGGCCCCTTCACCTGAAATCTCCCAACCCCAAGGCGCGCAAATACTTAGGGTCCGCGTCCATTCCCGGAACACGTCCTGCTCGTGCAGAACATGTGTTTCGGACCCGACGCGTCGGCGGTAGACCGCGTCCGGCGACGGGTCCCCATCGGAAGCGGGGGGCAGCTTGAGAAACCTGGTGTTGATCGTGATTGGCGTGCTCGGGCTGACGCTGGCCATGCCGGCGGACGGCGGGGCCCAGTCCCGGACGCGGGGCAAGCGGATCGAGGTGAGGGAGCGGTCGGCGGTCTGGGACGTTCTGTCCCGGCAGCGCCGGGACCGGGACGATGACTCGGACTCCGATTCGGATTCCGATTCGGATTCGGACAGCGACTCCGCGCGGCGCTCGGGCGGGATCTTCGGGGACCGCCGGGGCGAGGTGCGCTGCTCGGAAGTGGAGCGGGAGCTGGAGCGCGCGCACGGGGATTGGCACCGGCGGAACGACCGGTACGAGGGGTCGCGGGGCTACGAGGAGGAGCATGCCCGGCTGGAGCGGGAGCTGGACCGGGCGCGTGAGCGGTCCGGGTGCCGGACGCGTCGGGGCGCCGGGTCGGTCCTCGAGGACATCATCCGGGGCCGGACGGGCACCGACCGACGGGGCGGCGATGGCGGGGTGCTGGACCGACTTCCGCGGCGGCCCCGGGATCTACCGCGCCGGTCCCGGGACGGGCTGACGGACGCGGCGACCGTGCTGGACATCCTGCTGGGTCGTCCCCGGGGCGGTTGACGACCGGGGGAAACGCGTGAAGCTGGGTCGGGGTCGCTGGCACGTCGTGGCCGGTCTGTACGTCGCGGTCATGGTCGGGCTGGCGGCCCTGGACGCGTCCGGGTACTACACGCTGGTCCAGGAGGATGGCCCCGTCGAGTGGGCGACGGTGGGGCTGTTCGCGGTGGCGGGGGTGGTGAGGCTGCGAGCGGCCTGGCGGGGTCGCCACCTCTTCGATGGGCTGGTCGGGGCCTTCTGTCTGTTCGTGGCCGGCGAGGAGATCTCGTGGGGCCAGCGTCTGGTCGGGTATACGCCGCCGGAGCAGTTCCTTGCGGCGAACTTCCAGCAGGAGGCGAACGTCCACAACTTCGTGGACGTGTTCGGGCGCCCCGGGCTGATCCTGGCCGCTCTACTCCTGGCCTACGGGGTCCTGCTGCCGGCCGTGTCGCGGTGGAGCCCGGCCCGGGGGGTGCTCGACCGTCTGGGCGCGTCGGCGCCACCGGCCGCGGCGGCGCCCTGGTTCGCCGGGGCCGCCGCGCTCCTCGTGGTCTATCCGGTGGAGTTCGCCGGCGAATGGGTCGAGGCGCTGGCGGGCGGGCTGTTCCTGGCGACGGCGCCCGCGGCGGCCGGGGTGGGGTTGGGGCCGTGGATCGCGGCACTGGCGCTGGGCGCGGTGATGACCGGGGTGAGCCTCCGGGCGGTGGACCCCGACGGCCGCAGGAGCGCGTGCGCAGCGCTCGAGGCGGAAGCGCTGCTTCGGGACCTGGTGGAGGGGGAGGCCGCCACGGCCCGGCTTCCGGCCATGGGATACGTCCACAAGCGGCTGTACAGCGCGGTGGCGGCCGGGTACATCGACGGGTCGAGGACGGTGCGGTTCCAGGCCGCGGCCTGCGAGGTGGAGCAGCCCTCGCGGGCCCGGGACCGCCGGCGGTACGGCGTGGACCCGTGGGGCATGTCGTACTGGGTGATGAGCGACGCCCGGGCCCCCCGCGTCCGGGTGGCGGTCTACTCCATGGGCCCCAATCGCCGCAGGGACGGGGAGGCCGGCGTGGCTGCGGGCGATGACGTGGTGATCTACGCCGAGCTCGACGCGCCGGAATCCCCGGCTCCGGGCGGGCGCTGAGCGTCCGACCGCGCCGACCCGCCGGGCCTCCCGCCCGGCGCCGGGCCACCCGCCGGGATCAGCCCACGCGCGGCCGCGGGACGTGGCGGACCGTGCCCAGCGTCGTGTAGGCGTCCAGACCCAGTCGTCCCACCGGACGGAGCGATCCGGGGTCCACGTGCAACGTCTCGGGATCCACGGCCAGCTCTCGGCCGAGTCGCACCGCCTCGACCTCGCCGATGATGAGGGTGTTGGGCGCGGCTCCCAGCTCGATCTCCCGGAACAGCCGGCATTCCAGGACCGCGATGGCGTCCGCCACGTACGGCGCCTCGACGGCCTCGCAGTCGGCGGCCTCCAGGCCCGCCTCCTCGAACTCGTCGCTACCGGCCGGCCAGTCGCCCGCGGTGTGGACCATGGCCTCCAGGTGGCGCTCGGTCACCAGGTTCACCGCGAACTGGCCGCTCGCCCGGACGTTCGCCAGCGTGTCCTTGACCGCCCCCCGGCGCAGCCCCACGGACGCCCCCACGAGCATCGGCGCCGCCGACAGCGCGTTGAAGTAGCTGAACGGCGCCAGGTTCCGGACGCCGTCCGCCCCCCACGTCGAGATCCACCCGATCGGGCGGGGCACGATGAGCGAGGTCAGGAGCCGGTACCGCTGCCGGCCCGACAGCGCCGAGGCCCGGAGCAGGCCCCGGCCTGGACCGGCGAGCTCCCCTGGGCCGCGATCCCTGACATCGTCTCTCTGCATGGCCGCAACCATAGCCCCGAGGGCCGGCCCGCGCCATGACCCGCGCCTCAATAGCGGACGCCGACCCTGAGGAGCGCGGCCGTGGACCACCGGACTCCCCGGGGCGTCCGCTCCGCAAGGACCTGGACATCGGGCTGGAGGAGAAGCCAGCCGATGGGGCGCACCTCCAGGTACGCCTCCACCAGCCCCTCCCGCGTCTCGTCAGCCAGCAGGACCGAAGCCGCGAACCCCGCCTCCGTCCCCGCGAGGAGCCCCCGACCCGGCACGGTCGTCCCCAGGGCCGCGTGCGTCGATCGCGCCTCGGCCGCACGCGCCACCACGAGAAAGGGCGCCGGCCCCTCCGCCGATGGACGCTCGATGATCGCGTAGGCCGCGAACGCCCCCGCACCCGTGGCGATCCCGGCCTCCCAGACCACCGAGGGGGAGGCGGGCACACCCCCCGCCAACTGACCCAGCAGCACCCCACCGCCGCTCCCGTCCCGATACAACCCCGCCCCCACCCGCGGCCCGCCACGAACCGGTCGGACGAACCCGTTCACCGACCACGCCGGCGCTGGGTAGCTCGGGACGAACGCCAACGCCGGCGACAGCCCGAAGGACGGGTTCGTGAACCGGCTCGCCGCGCTCGAGCCCGCGAACTCCCCGTTCGCGTCCACCCGCCCGACCTTCAGCCGCGCCTCCACGCTCGAGCCCCCGCTCCACTCCACCCAGGCCTCCCCGATGCCCGCGAAGTCGGCCGCGTCCAGGCTCGACAGCCCCTGCGCCGACGGGAACCCCGCGCCCTCGTGCCCCGCCTTCGCCTGGAGCTGCACGGCGGCCGTCAGCCCGCCCCCGGATCCGACCTCCACCACCGCCTCCGCCACCTGCACGCCGAGCAGCCGACCGCCCGACACCACCCCCTCCACCATGCTCCCCGCGTGTACCGACATCCCGGCCCGGTCCAACCACGACCGCCTCCCACCCCAGTCCCCGCTCGCCCGCGTCCATTCCCCCCACGGCAGCCCCCCGAGCCACTCCGCCGAGTCCGCCACCGGGACGCTGTCGCCGACCGGCGCCGCCGGCACTCCGCCCGTATCCCCGCCACTCCACCCCCCGATCCCGCCCACGGCCACCACGACGATCCCCAGCCCCAGACCCGGCACGGCCCCTCCCCGATGAGATTCATTCTCAACCGCCGCGACAGTATGGGGTGCCCCGGCGGCGTCGTCAGCGGGGAAAGGGTGGAGATCGGTGTGGGGCGATGCCCGACGGTCCGGCGGGGAGGCTCCCGGCGTGGGAGCCGGGGTCTAGGGTGAGGGGAGGGAGCGGCGGAGCTCGTCGCGGGCGGCGGCGATGCGGTCGCGGACGTGGTCGCGGAGGCGGGGGACATCGGCCAGGGTCATGCCGGTGGTGGGGACGGGCTCCAGTACGCGGGCGACGGCCCGTGCGGAGTGGAAGGTGAGGGAGTCCTTGGCCATGGCGTGGCGGGTTCCGGCCAACGCGATGGGGAGGATGGGGAGCCCGGTCTCGATGGCGATGCGGAAGGCCCCGTCCTGGAACGGGAGGAGCTCCCCGTCGGGGGAGCGGGTGCCCTCGGGGAGGATCATGACGGAGACCTTCTTGGACAGGCGGTCGCGGATCTCCGCGACGGCCTCGGCGCGACTGCGCCGGTCCCGCCGGCGGACGGGGATGTCGCCGGCCATGCGCATCATCCAGCCCATGACGGGGATCCGGAAGATGGCGTCCTTCGACAGCCACTTCATCTCCCACGGGAGGTGGCTGAGGAGGAAGATGTCGGCGAAGGACTCGTGGTTGGCGACGGCGACATAGGGCCGGCGCGGATCCTGGACGACGACGCCTTCCGTGCTGAACCTCCAGAACGGGATGATGCGGACGGCCGCGACGGCGGCGCGGCGGAACCAGCGGCCGGCGGTATAGCGTCCGGGATCGAAGGGCGCCGTGGCGGCGAAGATGAGGGCGAGGAGGGGGAGCCAGAGGAGGGCGAGGAGCCCGACGGCGGCCCAGAGGAAGACGGAGGCGACCCGCCGTATCATCACGGCTCCCCGTTCCGGCCGTGGCGGTGGCGGAGGTTGCGGACCTCTTCGCGGACGTGCTCGATCTCGTCGTAGAGCCTTTCGATGGCCTCGTGGAAGGCGTGCTCGATGGCCCGGCGTCGGGCCTTGAGGGTGGGGGTGAGGAGTCCCGACTCGACGGTGAGCTCCTCGGGCAGGAGCGAGAAGCGCCTGGGCGTCTCGTGTCGTGCGAAGGCACGGGTGCGCTCGACGGTCTCGTCGTGGAGGAGCTCGAGGACGCGGGGGTTCCGGACGGCGGCCTCCCGGTCCGAGAGGTCGAGACCGTGGTCTTCGGCCCACCGGTCGAGGTGCTCCCAGTCCGGGACGACCAGGAGCGCGGGGAACGCCCGGCGGTCCCCTACCATGATGGCCTGGGCCACGTAGGGGGAGCGCATGATCTCGGATTCCACGGGCTGCGGGGCGACGTTCTTGCCGCCCGCGGTGACGATCAGGTCCTTCTTGCGGTCGGTGATGCTGAGGAAGCCGTCGGCGTCGATCTCGCCGACGTCGCCGGTGTGGAACCAGCCGTGGGCGTCGAGGACCGTGGCGGTCCGGTCCGGGTCGTTCCAGTACCCGTGCATGATGCCGGGGCCCCTGGCGAGGATCTCACTGTCGGCGGCGATCCGGAGCCGCACGCCGGGGTACGGCCGGCCGACCGTGCCGAGCCGCGTCGCGCCCGGGCGATTGGCGGCGAGAACGGGGGACGTCTCGGTGAGGCCGTACCCCTCGTAGATGGGCAGCCCGGCGGCGAAGAAGAGCGTGGCCACGTCCGGCGACAGGGGGGCGCCGCCGCAGATGAAGCCGCGGATCCGTCCGCCGGTGCGCCGGCGCAGCGTGGCGAAGACGGTCCGGTCGGCGATGGCCAGCCGGGCCCTGTCCAGCGGCGCGGCCCGGGCCCCGGCGGAGTGGGTCCGAGCGGCCACGCGGGCGGCCCAGCGGCCGAGCCGACCCCGAAGCCCCGGACCCTCCACGACCCGGGCGTGGAGCTTCTCGAAGAGGCGGGGCACGGAGACCATCACGTGGGGGCGGACCTCGACCAGGTCCCGGGCGAGAGCCTCGATCCCACGGGCGAACGCGATGGTCACTCCCGTATCCCAGAAGAAGTACGCCGCGGCCCGCTCGAACACGTGGGACAGGGGCAGGATCGAGAGGCAGACGTCCCCGGCCGCGACGGCCACGCTCCCGTGCTGGGCGGTGGCGGCCACCATGTACGCCAGGTTTCCGTGGGAGAGCATCACGCCCTTCGGCGGACCCGTGGTCCCCGAGCTGTAGACCAGCGTGGCCAGGTCGTCCGGCCGGACGCGGCTCGCGCGCTGCCGCAGGTCCGGCAGCGGCTCGTGACCCACGAGCCTCTCCCACGGGAACACCGACCCATCGGGGGTCTCGCCTTCATCCAGGAGGACGATCCACTCGGGCGTCCAGGGCCCATCGCCGGCGACGCGGAGCTTGGCCAGCTGCTCCGCGGAAGAGACCACGATTCCGCGAGCCCCGGCGTCTTCCAGGATGTAGGCGACCTGGTCGGGGGGCAGCGTGGGATAGACCGGGACGGTGACGGCGCCCAGCGCCAGGGCGGCGTAATCGAAGAGCGTCCATTCCGGGCGGTTCTCCGACAGGATCCCGAGACGGTCGCCGGGCCGGACGCCCCGGTCGACGAGCCAGCCCGCGATCCGGGCGACCCGGTCCGCCGCGTCCCCATAGGACAGCTCCGACCAGCCGGACCCCTTGCGCCACCGGAGGGCCGGCGCCTCGGCGAAGCGGTCGACGGCGCCGTGGAACACGGCGTTCAGAGTCGTTCGATCGTAGGGGTCCAGCGGCTCTCCCGCACCGGCGGGTCCCGTGGCGGCGGGGGGTCCACTCGTCCGACGCGGGGGCCCCGGGTTCTGTCGCGCGACGTTCACGAGCGTTCCGGTTTCGAGGGGCCGTTCCAGGGCCCGCGGGGCGACCGAGGCGACTCGCGCGTCGGAGGGCCACCCGGCAACGAGCTCCCGGGGGTGGAGCCAGACAGGAAGAGTACCCTCGATCCCGGCCTCGTCAAGGTGGGCGCGCGGCCCGGGTCCGGCGCCCCGGCGGGCCGCCGGCGAGGTCGCGGGCCCGAAACCGGCGACGGGTCGCTATATTTGGGGAGACCCCCGAAGGAGACCATCCGGATGCAGATCCACCGAGTGGACGTGAGCAGACGCGTGGCTGCGCCCAGCGACGCCGTGTGGGAGGCGTGGGCGGATCCCGGACGTCTGGCCGGCTGGTTCGTGGGGGAGGCGGATGCCGGGCTGGAGGAGGCCCGTCGGGTGAGCTGGCGGTGGTGCCAGTTCGGGCTGACCGTGGCGTACGACGTCGTCGAGGTGGATCCGCGCCGGGCGTTCGAGCTGAAGGCGGCCATGGCCGATGGAACGGCCCGCACGCTGCGGGTCGAGCTGGAGGCGCTGGACTCGGAGGCGACGGAGGTCCGGGTCGCCGAGTGGGGGCTGTCCGACCAGGAAGAGGAGCGGGCGTGCCGCTCGGGCTGGGAGATCGCCCTGGGGATCCTTGAGCTCTACCTGGAGCGCTACCGTGGGCGGGAGCGCCGGTCCTTCCTCCTGATGGCGCCGGTGTCCGCGACCCCCGCCGTGATCCGGGACCTCTACCGGACGGGCTCGGGGATCGCGTCGTGGCTCGGGGCCACCGATGCGCTGCCGGGGGAAGGGGAGCGGTTCCGGATCCGGCTGGACGCCGGCGGCACGATCACCGGTCGCGTGCTCCGCGTCACCGAGCACGAGGCGGCCATCACGTGGGACGAGGTCGAGGGCGTGCTGGAGCTGAAGGTCTGTCCCGGCCCCGACGAGGTGTTCGTCGCGCTGCGCGTGTCCAGCTGGAGCCGGGAGAAGGACCTGGCGGAGGAGCGGGCCGTCCTCTCCGGCGCCCTCGATCGGCTGCTGGAGCGCGCCCGGGAGCTGACCCGGGAACCCGCCTAGAAGACGCGGATCTCGGGGCGGAAGGCCTCGGGATCCTGCCGGACCGACTGGATCAGCGCCTGCAGGTCCACGACCGTCTTCAGGAACTGGTCGTACAGCTCCGGGTCCTCCAGGAGCCGCGCCATGGTACCGCCGCCGTTGTTCATCCCGTCGACCAGCCCCTGCACGCCCGCGAGCGTCGAGTCCGCCCTGCCCACCACGCCGACCAGGCCGTCGTACAGGGAGTCGTCCCGGACCAGGCGGCCCAGGGAGCCCTCGCCCTCGAGGATGACCGCCCCGAGGGAATCCAGCCGCGCCAACGACGAGATCATGCGGTCGTAGAGGGCCGGATCCCGGATCATCCGCCCGAGGGTGCCGTCGGACCCGTTCACGGTCTGGAGCAGCCCCGCCAGCTCGGTGGTGGCGGTGGTCATGCGTTCGTACAGCCGCTCGTCCACCAGCAGCGACCCCAGCGTCCCCTCGCCGCGGGCCAGCCGGTCGGTCAGGACGCGCAGGTCCCCGACCACGGCCTGCACCTGGTCCAGCGTGTTGGCGGCCGTGTACAGCACGGCCTCGTAGTCGAGGGCGGGCTCGGTGGTCAGCGTGTCGCCGGGATCCAGGGGCGCGTAGGAGGCGGAGCCCGGGGAGATGTCGATGTAGCGGTCGCCGAGCAGCCCCTGGGTCTGGAGCGCCGCCCGCGAATCCCGTCTGATCTGGTCCCGGACGCCCTCGTTCACGGACAGGCGGACGACCACGTTCGTGCCATCCGTCCGCCGGTCCACGGGGATGAAGCGGATGTCGGCGACCTGGCCGATGCGCTGCCCGGCCAGCGTGACGGGGGCGCCCTCGATGAGGCCGGCCGAGCTCTCGATCAGCGTCACCAGGGTGTAGCGGGACGCGAATACGTCGAACAGCCTCCCCACCTGGAAGATGCCGTACGCCAGGAAGAGGAGGGCGAGGATCAGCACGAACCCGACACGGATCTGTCGGGAGGTCTGCTCCCCTCGGTTCAACTTGCCCCTGGCCATCGCTCTCTCCCCGTCAGCTCAGCGCCAGGAAGCGCTGGATGTAGTCGTCGTCCTCGGCGATCATGTCCTCGGGCGTCCCGTCGAACGCGACCTCACCGTTCCGGAGCAGATTCACCCGGGAGGCCACCCGGAACCCGGCCCGCAGGTCGTGGGTCACCACGATGGAGGTCACGCCGCGCTCGCGCTGGAGCTTCCGCATGAGGTCCCCGATGGTCCCGATGGTCAGCGGATCGAGGCCGGCGGTGGGCTCGTCGTACAGCACGATCTTGGGGTCCGTGGCGATGGCCCGGGCCAGCCCCACCCGCTTCTTCATCCCGCCGGACAGCTCGCCCGGCAGCTTGGGGCAGACCGTGTCGGGGTCCAGGTCCACGAACTCCAGGCGTTGCCGNNGCTGCCGGACCACCTCCTCGATCTCGGCCTCGGACATGGACGTGTTCTCCCGCAGCGGGTAGGCGATGTTGTCGAACACGTTCACGGAATCGAACAGGGCCGCGTTCTGGAACACCATCCCGATCCCGCGCCGCAGCTCCAGCGCCTCGTCGAACGACAGCTCCGGGATCTCCCGGCCGAAGACCTGGATGCGGCCCTGGTCGGGCACGAGGAGGCGCAGGATCAGCTTCAGGAGCGTCGACTTCCCGCTCCCGGACTCGCCGACGACCAGCAGCGTCTCCCCCTGGTGCACCGTCATGTCCACGCCCGCCAGCACGGGGTGGTCGAAGGAGAGATGGATGTCCTCGAGCTCGATGACCGGATCGCCCCGGTGCCGCCCGGTCCGCGGCGCCACGTCCTCGTCGGACCGGAGCTCGTGGCGGATCACGCTCCGCAGCACGCTCTCCTCCGGACGGGATCGCTGCCGCTCCTCGCCGGATCGGTCCTCGATCCGGTCCCGGGTTGGGGACGTCATATCCGGAGCGGGACCAGCACGAGGAGCAGCTGGGTGAGGAAGTAGTCCACCGCCAGGACCAGGATCGAGGCCGTGACGACGGCCCGCGTGGCCGCCGTCCCCACCCCTTCCGTGCCGCCGCGGGCGGCCAGGCCGTAGTAGCACCCCGTGAGCGAGACGATCCCGCCGAAGACCAGGGGCTTGAGCAGGCCGCTCACGAAATCCCGGGGGAAGACGCCCAGGATGAACCCGGACTGGGCCAGCGTGCTCCACACGCCGCGCAGATACGCGTCGGCAGGCACCTGGATCTTGAACACCGAGACGAGCAGCCCGCCGAAGATACCGACGGCGTCCGTCACGATGGTGAGGAGCGGCACCATGACGAGACCGGCCAGGATCCGGGGGGTCACCAGCTTCTTGATGGGGTCGGTCCCGAAGCTCTGGAGCGCGTCGATCTGCTCGGTCACGCGCATGGCGCCGAGCTCGGCCGCGATCCCGGAGCCGACCCGACCGGCGAAGATCAGCGCGGCCAGCACGGGCCCCAGCTCCCGGACCATGGAGGCCCCGACCAGGCTGCCCACGTAGATGTCCGCGCCGAATCGCTGGAGCGCCACCGCGCTCTGGAGCGCCAGCACCATCCCGGTGAACAGGCCGGTCAGCAGGAGGATCGGCAGCGAGCCGACGCCCATCCGGTCCATCTGCGTGAGGGTGTCCCGCCAGTAGAAGGGACGCGCCACGACGAACCGGGCCGCCCGGGCCGCGAGCGTGAAGTACTCGTACACCCCGAGGGCGACGCCGCGCATCCATTCGTCGACCCTGACGACCGCCCGCTCCATTCGCCTCCAGTCCCCCTCGACACCCAACGATATCGCTTTACACGTGCCCGGTACCGGGATAGTTTCCGCCGCCCCGGAAAGCCGGGTTACGCACTACACAAGTTCCGTGCCCACGGCGGTTGCCATGGATCGTCTCGACGTCGTCCGCACAACCGAGCTCCTGGACCGGATCCGCGGGGTCCGGGTCCTGGTGGTCGGCGACCTCATGCTGGACGTGTACCTGCGAGGCGGCGCCACCCGCATCTCGCCGGAGGCGCCGGTGCCCGTGGTACGGGTCCGCGACGAGTGGCGGGCCCTGGGGGGCGCCGCGAACGTCGCCGCCAACCTGGTCGCGCTGGGCGTGGCCACGCCGCTGGTGGGCGTTGTGGGGGAGGACGGCGCCGGCCGGGACTTCCGGGAGGTCGCCACGGCTGCGGGCATCGAGGTCTCCGGGGTCCTCGCGGTCGACGCCCGGCCGACCACGGTGAAGACCCGCGTGCTGGTGGGGTACCAGCAGGTCGCCCGCTACGACCAGGAGGACGACGGCGACCTCGCGCCCGACCACGCCCAGGCCCTGGCGGACCGGCTCGAGGCGGCCGCGACGGGGGCCGACGCCATCATCCTGGAGGACTACGACAAGGGCGTGCTGGTCCCGGCGGTGATCGACGCGGCGCTGGACCGGGCCCGGGAGCTCCGGGTGCCCGTGGTCGTCGACCCCAAGGCCCGGCATTTCTTCGGCTATCGCGGCGCCACGGTGTTCAAGCCCAACCAGCCGGAGCTGGCCGCAGCGCTGCGGGCGGAGGTCCGCCCCGACGACCCCGGGTGGATGGAGCGGACGCGGCGCCACCTGGAGTGCGACCACCTGCTCCTGACCCGGGGAGGGGACGGGATGTCCCTGGCCAGCGGCGAGGGAAGGTTCCTCCATGTCCCCGCCGCCGCCCGGTCCGTCTACGACGTGTCCGGCGCGGGCGACACGGTCACGGCCGTCGTGGCCGCGACCCTGGCCGCGGGCGGATCCGTGGAGGAGGGCGCCGTCCTGGCCACCCACGCCGCCGGTATCGAGGTCGGCAAGGCCGGCGTCGTCACCGTGGCCCCGGACGAGATCATCGAAAGCGTACGACGCCGGGAGACCCCGGCGCCCTGAACCGTTCCCGGACGACCGGGAGGAGAACGACATGGCAGACGTGAGCCCCGTCCACACCACCGAGGCCCCCGAGGCCATCGGCCCCTACAGCCAGGCCATGAAGCTCGATGGCATGGTCTTCACCGCCGGCCAGATCGCCCTCGACCCCCTCTCCATGGAGATCGTCGGCGACGACGTCGCGGCCCAGACCGAGCAGGTGCTGCACAACCTCCGGGCGATCCTGGAGGAGGCCGGCGCCGGTCTCGAGACCGTCCTCAAGACCACCGTATACCTGGCCGACATGGAGCATTTCCCCGCCATGAACGAGGTCTACGGCCGTTTCTTCTCCAGCCACCGGCCGGCCCGCTCCACCATCCAGGCCGCCCGCCTGCCCAAGGACGTCCTGGTCGAGATCGACGCCATCGCCTACGGGGGAGGGTGAGCCGGCCTCGCCCGCTCCGGGACCGGTGACCGACGCGGCCACGCGCGGGCCGCCCACGAGATCCTCCCCCGGGCGCGCCCGCCGGCCCCCTCAGTCTTCCACGATGTAGGCCAGCCCCCAGGCGTTCCGGCCAATGTGGGTGGCGATCACCGGAGTGGCCGGAGACACCAGCACGTCCCGCTCACCGAACCGGTCGATGAGCGCGGTACGGATCGCCTCGGCCGTCTCGGCCGCGTCCACGTGGACCACCCCGAAGCGGAACTTCTCGGCCTCGCCGACGGCCTCGGCGACCAGGTCGATGACCTTGGGCAGCAACGCGTTGGACCCTCTCACCTTCGTAACTGGTTGAGCTGCGCCCTGTCGGTCGACGTTCATGATCGGCTTGATGTCCAGCAGGCTGCCGAGCCAGGCGCGGCCGCGGCTGACGCGGCCGGAGGCGATGAGCCGATCGAAGGTGTCGACGGTGAAGAAGATGCCGGAGCGGTCGCGGATGCGGTCGAGCTCGGCGGCGATCCGGTCGGCGGGCCAGCCGAGCTCGGCGCCAGCTCGGCGGCCTTGAGGACCAGGAGCCCCTGGAGAAGGGAGATGCCGCGGGAATCGACGAGGTGGGTGGGCGTGTGGTCCTGGAGCTTCCGGGCGGCGGCCTGGGCGGAGCCGAAGGTGCCGGACAGGGCGGCGGCGAGGATCACGGCGAGGACCTCCTCGGCATCGCCGGCGGCCCGCTTGTACGCGTCCAGGAAGGCCGCGGGCGGCGGCTGGGAGGTGCTGGGGTGCTCGTCGCGGCGGAGCCGCTCGACGAAGGTGTCGGCGTCGATGTCGATGCCGTCGCGGAGGACGCGGTCGTCGTAGACGAGGGAGAGGGGCACGACGTGGATGCCGTGGGCCCGGATCACGGCCTCGGGGAGGTCGCAGGCGCTGTCGGTGACGATGGAGAGGGGTCGGCGGGCCATGCCGGTGCCGGAGCGGCCGACCGCGTCGTGCTGGGCCTCCATGTCCTCGGCCTTGTGGGACTCGAGGCGGCCGACGCCGCGCAGGTAGCCGAAGACGCCCTCCGGATCGTCGGTATGGACGTGGACCTTGAGGAGGGTGTCGCTGCGGATGACGATGAGGGAGTCGCCGAAGTCCCGGAGCATGGAGCGGACGACGGGCTCCGGGGGGAGCGCATCGCCGCGGACGAGGGCCTCGGTACAGAAGCGGTAGCCGCCGTCGCCGGCCGGGAACTCCGCGCTGGCCACGGGCTCGGCGTCGCCGAAGGTCACGGGCTCGTCCACCGGGAGGATGGGGTCCCCGTCGATGAGGGCGCCGATCCCCTCGAGCCACTGGACGAAGCCCTTGGCGCCGGCGTCCACGACTCCCGCCTTCTTGAGGGCCGGCAGGAGGTCGGGCGTGCGGGCCAGGGCGTCCCGGGCCCGCGCCATGATCCGGCGGTGCAGCTCGGCGAAGTCGGAGCTGGTGCAGCGCTCCGCCTCCTCCGCCGTCTCCCGCATGACGGTGAGCATCGTCCCCTCGACGGGCTTGTCGATGGCGTCGTAGAGGTGGTCCGTGGCGTTGCGGAGGGCCCGCTTGATGTCCTCCACCTGCACCCGCCCGCGCTGTCCCAGTCCCTCGGCCAGCCCGATGAGCCAGTGGGAGAGGATCATGCCGCAGTTCCCCCGGGCGCCGAGCACGCCGGCATCGGCGGCGGCGCGGGCCACGTCCGAGGCGTCGGCGTCGCCGTTGCGCCGGAGCTCGTCGGCCACGGTGCTGACGGTGAGGGCCAGGTTGGTGCCCGTGTCGCCGTCGGGCACGGGGAAGACGTTGATCCGGTTCAGCTCCGCCTTGGAATGGCGGGCGTGATCGCACGCGGCGATCAGGGCCCGCCGCAAGCGCTCCCCGTCGAGGTAGCCGATCTTCATGGGGCGAAAGATAGGGGGGACGGGGGGTCTCGCAACGCCGACGTTCCGGCCGTCATGTCGGCCGTCCCACGTCGAGGGCCGCGAGCGCGCGCTCCCCGGCCGCCTCCACGCGGCGGAGATCCCACGGGTCCCGGGTGGCCTCCCGCGCGGTGCGCAGGAGCGCAGCGGCGTGACGGGCGACGGGCGGCTTGCGGTCCGCGGGGAGCAGCCGGCCCAGGTCGACGAGGCGGTCCAGCACGGAGCGGGTGAAACGCGGGTCCTCGACGCCGTACCGGCGGATGCCGTCCAGGGCGGTGTCCACCAGCCGGTCGAACTCGAGACGCGGCAGCACCAGCACCCCGCCTTCCCGGGGGAGCCGCCGCACCCGCCCGGGCGGCTCGCGCCGGGCGAAGTCCAGCAGGACCTCGCAGATCCGGTCCACGCAGAGCGTGGCCGTCGTGGGGTCGTTGATCCCCGGGGACAGGGCCTTGACGGCGATGTCCACGAGCTCGATGACGCCCAGCTCCACGTCGAGGTGGGGCGTCCGCTCGTGGCCCAGGATGAAGGCGTCGTGGATGGAGCGTTCCAGGTCATCCCCGGCGAGGCCCGCCGGCCACACCGTGGCCAGGGTGCCGCCGGCGAGGACGAACTCCCCGATCCGGGGCTCCATGCGGATCGTGACGGCGTCGCGGCCGAGGAGCGAGAGGAGGGCATCCTGGTCGACCCCCTGGAGGTAGCCGCTGGCGCGGGCCACCACGGGATGTCCCTGGGCCGCCGGGATCACCGTCTCCACGTCGTCGTCGCCGGGCTCCCCCACGCGGGCCGGGAGCCGCCGGTCCAGCGTGTCCACGGCCGCCGCCGTCACCCGGTCGATGATGACCGAGGCCTGGACCGAGCGGGCTGCGTGGTCGATGAAGTAGATCAGGAAACCGATGCTCACGACGGCCAGGACCACCGCCACCGTCACGGAGAGGTTCGGCACGAACCCGGGAGCGGAGGCGCCCGCCGCCCCGCCGCCGGCGGCCAGGTCCTCGGGGGTGACGCCCCCCGTGTCGCCCTCCACCACCCGGAGCACGAGCAGCGCGTAGGTGAACGTGGCGATGAAGACGCCCAGGACCAGCTGGTTGACCCGGTCCGCGGTGAAGTTGCGCAGGATCCGTGGGGTGAACTGGGTGGACGCGAGCTGGATGGCGACGATGGTCACGGAGAACACCACGCCGGTCACCGTGATGAACCCGGAGGCGATGGCCGTCAGCACGCCCCGGGCTCCCGCGGCGGTCCCACTGAAGAGCCAGACGCCGCCGGGCGCCTCGGGGAGGACGTCGCTGACATCGAGCTGGATGGTGACGAGCGCCAGGACCACGGACGCGAGCGTGAGCACCGCGGGCAGGAACCACAGGCTGTCGCGGACGCGGTTCCAGATCGCGGTCAGATTGTCGAGCCCCACCGTGACTCCCGGCTCGAGGAGCGTTGGACCCGCGCACGGCGGGCCCCGGCCAGGAGGGCAGGATACGTGCCGGTCGGGCGGGACTCAGCGGGCGGTTCCGGCGGTCCGGGCGATGCCGGCGGTGCCGAGCACGATCAGGAGCGCGCCGGCGAGCCCCCACGCGTCCGGCAGCTCGGCGAAGAAGAGGGCGCCCCATACGGCGGCGAACACGATCTGCATGTAGGCGACCGCCATGGCGCGGCCCGCGCGCTCGGCGCGCAGTCCGCGGGTCATGAGGACCTGGCCGACCTGGGTGACCCCGCCGATGGCGAGGAGCAGCAGCCATTCGAGGGGGGAGGGCATGACGGCGTCCGCCGCGGTGAAGGGGATCGAGGCGAGGGTGGCGATCATGGCGAACCAGAAGACGATGACCACGGGGTCCTCGGTGCGGCCGAGCCGGCGAACCGTGACGTAGGCGGCGGCGCTGAAGAGGGCGCCGGCGAGGGCGATGGCGACGGCGAAGGGGTCCAGGCGCTCGTCGAGCCCGCCGAAGACGAACCCCGGCCGGGTCATGAGCACGACCCCGGCCAGGCTCAGGAGCGCGAGGCCGAGGTCCCGACGACGGAGCGACTCGCCGAGGAGCACGACGGCGAGGAGAGCGGTGAAGACCGGGTTCGTGTACTGGATCACCGTGGCGTCGGCCAGCGGCAGATGGGTGAGGGCGTAGAAGAACGAGCTCAGCGCCAGGTACCCGAGGACGCCCCGGAGCAGGAGCAGGCCCCGGCGGTTCCCGCGGATGGACACGCCCCGGACGCGAAGGACGGCCCAGCTGAGCACCGCGCCCACCAGCGCCCGGGCCAGCACGACCTCCTGAACCGGCAGCGTCCGCCCGGCCACCTTCACCAGCGCGCTCATGATGCTGAAGAAGAAGGCGGCCCCCGCCATGTAGCGGATCCCGGGGGGAACCAGCGGCTTTCGCTCTGGGATGGGCACCATGGACGGCGGTTGCCGGAACGGGGACGCGCCTCGGTGGAACGGCCCGCAAGCTAGGGCGTCGCGGGCCCGCGATCCAGGGAGCTCGGGGCAACCAATCGGGCGCGGCGACCATCGGAACGTTTGACGACGAGGCGTCGCCGTTGTCAGAGGAAACAAAACGCAGGCGTTGAACGTAGAGAAACGGGAAGACGAGGGGGAAGGAGGGGGAGCCATGAGCCTGGAACAGAGACTCGAGTACCTGTTGAGAGCCGCGCTGCGGGCGGAGCGCAACGGCGACCACGACGTCGCCCGCTCGCTCCGGCGCATGGCCCGGGACATCCAGCCGATCGACCGCACTCTCACGCTGGCGATCCACGACGGCGGCACCTGAGACCGGCCCTCCTCCGGCGCCCCGCGCGCCCTCCCGGTCGCCGGCCGGGGGGGCGCGCTCGCATCCGACCCTTGACGGACGCCGCCCGGGACTGATCGGTTACCCGATGTCCGCGCCGGAGCGGTCCGCCGGCCCGACGGTCAACTCGTGAGGAGCGCCATGCTCGACTGCCAGCGGCACCGCTTCGCCCTGCCCGAGGACGCCCATTACCTGAACGGCGCGTACATGTCGCCGCTGCTGGACGTCGTGGAGGAGGCGGGCATCCGGGCGATCCGCGGGAAACGCTTCCCGGTGGACATCGAGCCGTCGGATTTCTTCGCCGGCCCCGACATCGCCCGCGAGCGGTTCGCCCGCCTGATCCAGGCGGACGACGCCTCGCGCATTGCCATCCTCCCCGCCGTCTCGTACGGCATCGCCGTGGCGGCCCGCAACACCCCGGTTCGCCGGGGCCAGAACATCGTGATCACCGAGGGGCAGTTCCCCAGCAACGCCCTGGTCTGGCGCCGACTGGCGCGAGAGAGCGGCGCCGTGGTCCGGAGCATCGCCGCGCCGGCCCAGGCCCGGGGCCGGGGCCGGGAGTGGACGGCCCGGATCCTCGAAGCCATCGACCGGGAGACCGCGGTCGCGGCGCTGGCCCCCGTCCACTGGACCGACGGCAGCCGGTTCGACCTCGCGGCCATCGGCCAGCGGGCCCGTGACGTCGGAGCGGCGCTGGTCATCGACGGCACCCAGGCCCTCGGCGCCATGCCCTTCGATGTCCGCGAGGTCCACGCGGACGCCGTCGTGGCCGCGGCCTACAAGTGGCTCCTGGGGCCCTACTCCCTCGGCTTCGGCTGGTTCGGCGCCCGCTACGACGACGGTACGCCGCTGGAAGAGGCCTGGCTCGCCCGCGCCGGCAGCGACGATTTCCAGAACCTGGTCCGCTACGTGGACGACTATCGACCCGGCGCGGCACGGTACGACGTGGGCGGACGCAGCAACTTCGTCCTCGTACCCATGGCCACGGCCGCCCTCGACCAGCTCCTGGAGTGGGACGTGGGCCGCATCGAAGCCTATTGCCGCCGGATCACGGAGGACCTGTTCGGCCCACTGGTCGAGCGAGGGTTCCAGGCCGATGACCCCGACGGCCGCGCCGCCCATCTCTTCGGCCTCCGGGCACCGGCCGGGATGGACATCGCGACCCTCAAGCGGGAGCTCGACCGGCGCCGGATCCACGTCTCGCTCCGGGGCACCGCGGTCCGGGTCTCGCCCAACGTCTACAACACCGACGCCGACATCGCCGCGCTCCGGGACGCCCTCCTCGAGGTGGCGACCACCACCGTCTGATCCCGCCCCGCGACCCCGGGAGAGGTCCGGTCCGCCCGCCCCCGCCGGGGCCTGGCGGGAGCCGGTCCAGCGCCGGCGGCCGGGCCGGCCCCGGGGCACGCCGAACCCTCCGCCCTTTACGACCACCGCGCGCGCCGCGAGGTTCGTAGACATGAAAACCAATCTCATTCTCCCCTGGATCGCCGGCCTCGCGCTGGTGACGATGGGCGGTTGCGAGCCGGGCGCGGACCGGACGGCGGACGAGCCCGAGACGATGGAGGTCCCGGGCCCGGCGGAGCGGACGGCGGCGGACGGCGGCGAGCTGGTCGTGTACAAGTCGCCGACGTGCGGGTGCTGCAGCGCGTGGGTGGACCACATGCGGGCGAGCGGGTACGACGTGGAGGGCGTGGACCTCCCGCAGCACTCGGAGCTGGCGGCCCGGAAGGACGAGCACGGCGTGCCGGATGACCTGGCGTCCTGCCACACGGCGGTAGTGGACGGGTACGTGATCGAGGGGCACGTGCCCGCGGAGGTGGTGGCGCGGCTCCTCCGGGAGCGGCCGGACATCCGGGGGCTGGCCGTGCCGGGCATGCCCATCGGCTCGCCCGGGATGGAGGGCGCCAACCCGGAGCCCTACGACGTGATCGCGTTCGACGACGACGGCACGCGCAGCGTCTACGAGCGGGTGGATCCCAGGGACTGAGCGCGAAGGGCCGCGCCACCCGGCCGGGCCGGGCACGGCCGCGCCCTCCGGGTCAGCGCAGCAGCGACACCAGGTAGACCGCCCCGAAGGCGCCGAGCACCAGGAGCGCGCCCCAGGACAGGGCCCGCAGCCCGGGACCCGGACGGAACTCCTCCGGGACCGCATCGCTGGTGACCGCCCGCAGGTTCAGATAGCCGAGGATCGGGGCGGTGAGGAACGCGACGATGGTGGCGAAGTCCACCATCCCCGTGAGCGACCCGGTCAGGAACGCCAGCACGGCGGGCGTGGCCACGCCGATGGCGAGCATGGCACCCCAGTAGATCCGTCCGGTCTCGCCCGCCTCCACGTCCGTGGCGCGGCGGCCGGCCAGGACCTCGATGGAGCGGGCGATCCCCCGGGGAAAGCCATCGACCACCGCGATGGACGTCGACAGCATGGTGGTGAGAACGGCCACGAGAACGAAGGGCCGTGCCCACGCGCCCAAGGTCTCGGCGTACAGGTCCACGAGCTGGAGGGAGAACGCGGTGCCGGCCGCGCTGAAGCTCTCGCCGCTCCCGTGCATGACGGCGGCGCCGAGGGTGACGAACGCGAACGCCATGAACCCGGTCCCGACGTAGCCGATCCGGAAGTCCAGCAGCGCGTGCCCCACGCTGGTCCGTACCCGCTCGCTCTCGTCCTTCGCCAGGGTCCAGAGGGAGCTCCAGACGGAGATGTCCACGGCCGACGGCATCCAGCCCACCAGCGCGAGCAGGAACGCGAACGCGACCGCACCGTCGCCCACGGACGGCACCAGGACGAACGTCCCGAGATCGGCCCGGGGCAGCGCCAGCGCGGCCGCGAAGAGCGTGGAGACGGCCAGCGCGACCAGGATCAGCTTCACGGTCCGGTCCAGCAGACGGTAGCGGCCGATCCAGAGCAGGCCCGCGCACCCGGCGTAGAGCGCCCCGGCGGCCGTCCAGACCGGCCACTCCAGGCCCAGCACGCTGAGGAGGAGGAACCCGGTGAACAGCAGGATGGCGGCATCCACGATCACGGAGGTGGCCAGCGTGATCAGCAGGTAGAGCCAGACCGCCCACCGGCCCACCCCCGCGTAGCCCTCCACCAGGCTCTGGCCGGTGGCCGCGGCGTAGCGCGGGCCGTACTCGAAGAAGGGGTACTTCAGGACCAGGGCCGCCAGGATCACACCCGCCAGCGCGAAGCCCGCATCGGCCCCCGCGCGGGTGGACTGCACCAGGTGGGACACGCCGATGGCCGCGGCGGCCCAGAGCAGTCCCGGCCCGAAGCTCTTCCAGAAGTCCCTGGGGATCATGGGATCAGCAATAGGGGCCCACGACGGCCGGGAGGCAAGCCGTGGGCTCGAAGGAAGGACGTCGCGCGGGCCGGCGGGACGGGATGGCGTGCCGGACCCGGCGGACACCGGGCAGCCGCGGGAGGCTCAGTCCCTCGAGAGGAGGAGACCCTCGTGGGTCAGGTGCCCCTGGTGGACATCGACGACCCGCGGACTCGGCGCGTCCGGCGGGAGCGCGTAGCCCTCCGGCACCACGATCTCCAGCTCGTAGCGCCCGGGCTGGAGCTTGGTCCGTGCGAAGCCGGGGAACGGGGCGTGGGCGCCGGGTATGGTGCCGGTCCCGGTGAGGAGGGTCGCGAGAATGGCGCCTTCACCCTCCCGTCGCACGTGGATCCGGACGTCGTCGACGTCCTCGTTCGGATCGGTGGCGAAGGCATGGACCTGGAGCGTTCCGTTCCCCTCGGCGTCGGAAAGCCGGATCAGGGCCCAACGGGGCTCGTCCGTGCCCGGGTGATAGACGTTGAGGAGAACGGTGTCCTGTCCCGCGGCCAGATCGTAGCCCTCGGGCACGTCGAATCGCAGCGTGTAGTACCCCTCCTCGAGGGACGAGAAGCGGAACACGCCGTTCGCATCGCTGACCACCGAGACCCTGTGCCCGTCCCTGGAGAGGGTGACGTGGACCTCCGCCACCGGGATCTGGTCATCCTCCGTGGCCTGGCCGTACAGCACGCCGATACCGCTGCCCAGGTGGGCGTGGCTCGGGTCCCCCACGGCCGAATCCACTACCGGCGCGATCACGGGCAGAAACGGGTGCTCCAGGGGGAGCAGCGCCAGGTTGAAGTCCGCGGTCACCGTCTGCGTCCCCGCCTGGCCGTGGGCCGTGTACACGTCCTGGGTCGTCGCCAGCGTACCCAGGATCCGGCCGAACGTGGTCCGGGTCGGGGGGTCGTACCGTGTGACCGTCACCGTACCGCCGGTCCCGTAGGCCACCGACTCCGGCATTCCCGTCTCGTTCAGGACCGTGGTCCGCGTGACCTCACTCCACGACCAGTCGCCGGGGCCGCTGTAGGCTTCCCCGCCGGCGAGCGCGGCCGGGTCCGCGGCCCCCAGCTCGAAGGTTCCCACGGCCGGGGCGGCGAGACGCACCTCGGTGGAATAGAGCCAGCCCTCGCGGGCGGTCAGGAAATGGAGGAGCGCGGCGTCCTTGTACACGCCGTTCTGGACGGCCCGCAGCCGAACGGTCTCCAGCGGCCGGAGCCCGCCGTCCACCGACACGTCGGCGTAGCCCAGGGGCCAGAGGCGCTGATGGACGGCGAACTCCGCGTACATCATCCGGGTCATCTCGCTGACCTGCCCGACGATCACGGTCGCTTCCTCGCCGAGCTGGACCCGGAGCCCGGCAGCCTCGAACGCCAGCCGACCCACGACGGAGCCGGTCATGGGTCCCTCGTCCGCCGGGACGACGGAGGCCTCGACCTGGAGCTCCATGGTCTCCACCGGCACCCACAGCTCCGCCCGGCTGGGGTCGTCCGGGTCGGAGATCCACACGCTCACCCCACCCGCGGCGCCCCCCAACCGGAACCCGCCGTCCGCCAGCGTCTCTACGCGCCAGGTCTCGAACGTGCGCGTCCCCGGCTCCAGCACGCCCGGCACGACCAGCTGGACCAGGGTGTCCGCCACCGCCAGGCCGGGGTCCTGGAAGAGCATCGGATCGGGCTCCCCCACGGTGGCCATCATCACGCTCCGCCGGGTCCCCGTGGCCAGGTCGTCGTAGAGCCAGGTCAGCCCGGCCAGCTGGAGCGTGTCGTTCCCGCCACTCAGGGAGAGGGCGAGCCCCTCGGCGACGGTCGGGCCGAACGGGACGGTGACCCGGATCGAGTCCCGGGCTTCGCGGTACGCGGCCTTCAGCCAGGTCAGACCGTAGCGGTGCGCGCGGACGACGGGCTCGCCGTCCTCCGACAGCGTGATCGGGCTCGCGGGGCTCGTGGTCCATGCGACGAGGTGGGTCACGTCGCGGCCGGCGCCGTCCACCGCACCGATGGCCGCGGTCTGCCCGGGGGCCAGCCAGAGGGCCGCCGGGCGGATCGAGAGGGTTTCCGACCCCGGGTCCGTCGGTCCGTCCGGGTCACACGCCACCAGGAGCAGCATCGTGAGGACCCATGCCCCGTTCATCAGCGCCTTCATCCCGTCCTCCTCGTCAGAACCGGAGTGCTGTCCTTCCGCTCTGACAACCCGGATCCCGTCGGGCGGGTCACACCGACCGCCGGGCACCACCGATCGCCGGGTCGCGGCAACCGCCGGGGCATGCCGGCCGCCCGGGCCACACCCGCAACCCCTTCAGCCCCGTCAATCCGCCACGCGCCCGGCCGCCCCGGGGCGCGGCGCGATCCGGACCCCGGGTCGGCCGGGCCGCGAGCTGGGTGGCCGCGGCCTGCGGTTGCCGGCATAGTACGATGTGACGCGCCCGGCAATCCAGGGGTTGTCGAAGTGTGGAAGACGACGATGGGGTACTGACGCTGGCAGCCGCCCGGGGGGACCGCGCGGCGTTCCGAGCGCTCGTCGATCGCCATTACGACGCGGCGCTGCGCTACGCTCTGCGCATGCTCGGCAACCGGGCGGACGCGGAGGACGCCGTCCAGGAGACGTTCATCCGCGCGTACCGCTCTCTCCCGCAGTATCGCGAGGAGGGGCGGTTCCGAGCGTGGGTATTCAAGATCCTGGTGAACCGGTGTCGCACGCACGTCGATGGCCGCAACCGACGGGGTGAGGTCCTGCTCTCGGCCGATCGTGTGCCGGCGGCGGCTCTGCCAGCTCGCGAGCCGGCCCCGAGCGCGCCGTTCCGGCGGGAGGCGATCCGGAGCGCCGTGGAAGCGCTGCCCGTGACGCTGAGGGAGGCGTTCCTGTTGAAGTACGTGGAGGAGTGGACCTACAGGGAGATGGCCGAGCTCACCGGCGCCAGCGTGCCCGCCCTCAAGATGAGGGTGGCGCGAGCCCGGGAAACGCTGCGCTCGCAGCTCCAGGAGATGCATGATGACGGATGAGCGGGACGTGAACGACGACGAGAAGTGGCTGGAGGCGGTGGTCGCCCACCTCAGCGAACCGGTGGACCGCACGCCGGGCGTCGTGGATGCGGTGGTGGCGGCCGCAACGGAGGGCCGGACGCCGTCCGGGGCCGGAGCGCGAGAGACCGGCGGGCAGCCGGTCCCGAGTCGGGCCCGGGGGCTCTGGCGTTGGCTCACGGGACCCCGACTGGCGCTCTCGCCCCTCCAGGCCGCCGGCTGGGCCGGCGCGGTGACGGTCCTGGTGCTGGTGCTGGTGGCCATACGCTCCGGCGGCCCCGGTCGGGGCGTGCCCCCGGGCCCGGTGACGCATCAGTTCGTCCTCGTCGCTCCCGAAGCCCGATCCGTCTCCCTGGTCGGGGACTTCAACGGGTGGGACCCCATGGCGACTCCGCTGGTGCGCCAGGGCGATGCCTGGACCGTGGAGCTCGAGTTGGAGCCGGGTCGTCACGTCTACTCGTTCGTCGTGAACGGAGAGGAGTGGGTGCCAGACGTCTCGGCGCCCCGCGCCGCCGAGGACGACTTCGGACGACCGAGCTCGGTCCTGCTCGTGGGGAGGGGGACGTGAGGCCGCAGGGGCGCCGGCGGTGCCCGACGCGTTCCGCGCCCGTCCCGTCGCTGGCCCTGGCCGCCGCGATGGCCCTGGGCGGGGCCGCACCGCTGGCGGGCCAGCAGCCGTCGAGGATCGGCACAGAGCGGCCGGCAGCGGAGACCCTTCGACAGCAGCTGGCGGCCGCGTTCGACGGCGAGCGGCTGGATGCGCTGCTGACGGAGCTGGCCAGGGCGGACTCGGCGGGCCTGCCCACCCGCCCGCTGGCGCACAAGGCGCTGGAGGGGAAGAGCAAGGGCGCCCCGGACGCCCGGATCCTCCAGGCCGTCGTGGCCATGCGAGAACGGCTCGTCGTGGCTGCGGACGTGCTCGGGCCGGACCGGCCCGAGGATGTTCTCGTGGCGGCGGCGGGAGCGTTGTATGTGGGGATGGACCCTCAGGCTCTCGGGACCATAGGCGCCCGGACTCGGGGGGACGCGCTGGGGATGGCCCTGGTCGTGGTCGGCGACCTCGTCCGCCGCGGCGTGGACATCGCCGCGGCCGGTCGGGCGGTCCTGGCCCTCGGTGCCGCGGGAGCGACCGCAGATGCGCTGAACGAGTTCCGCCGGCGGGTCGACCGGGACATCAGCACCGGCCTGACGCCGGACCGCGCCACGGAGGTGAGGATGCGTGGGATTCTGACCCGCCTGGGCGGGCCCGGAGGTGTTCGTGAATCCCGGCCGTAGGCCGACCGGATCGGGGGGCTTCGGAAGGCGAGCCGTCGTGGCCCTGGCGGTGGTCGCAGTCTCGGGGCTCGCTCCGCCTGCCGCCGGGGCCCAGGCCGCCCAGGAGCCCCGTCAGGCCCCGGACCCGGGGGCCGCGCGTGCGCAGGGACTGGCCGGCCGGTCGCTGTTCCTGGTCCCGTCGGGCCGGGCCAGGATCGGCCCGCTCCGGCTCGGGGGGGGCCTCGAGCTGGAATGGGGGGACCTGACCGCATTCGCCGCCCGGACGGCGGTGAGCGTCGCGGTCACCCCCACCGTGAGGGCCACCCTCGGCTGGCGCGGCTCCTCGGCGACCGCGGAGCAGCAGTCCTACGGGGACCACGCCCTGTCGCTGGCTCTGGCCGGGTCCCGGGCAGGACTCACGGGGGCGTTCCGGGCCGCGGACGCAACCGCCGGGGCGCTGGCGGCCCGGGCCCGGAGCGTCGAGGTCAGGGCGTGGGCCGACCTGGGGCTCGACGTGGGCGTGACCCTCCGGGCCACGGAAACGGTGGAGCGGACGGAGGCCACCTGGGACCGGGTCTACCTCATCGGCGGATACGAGTTCATCTCCCGACGGAGCTTCTCACGTCTGGAAGCCGTACGCTACCAGGACCTGGAGCTCGACGTGACCGTGCCGCTGGGGCCGGTCGCGGTCACCGGTTTCGCCGGTCGGGGCTTCGCCCCCGTGGACGGGCAGGACCGCCACTGGGCCTTCGCCCGCGCGGTCGCGCCGTTCCTGAACCGCCTTGAGCTGGTGGCCGAAGCCGGCCGGGACGGCGGGCTGCCCGCCATCGCACAGGGACCCCGGGACTTCGCCCGGCTGGGATTGCGAATGCACCTGACCGGACCCGACGCCGCCGCCCCCGCTCCCCCCGCACCTGCCGGCGACCCCGATGGCGCCCACCTCGGGGCCCGGGCCCGGGTGGACGGGGGCGAGCGCCCGACGCTCCGGATCACGGCGCCGGGCGCGCGGTCCGTGGAGGTTCGCGGTGACTTCACCGGGTGGGAGCCTCGGGCCATGGAGGCGACCGGCTCGGGACGCTGGATGTTCCCGGTGCCCGCCGGCGTCCACCGCTTCGATCTTCGCCTGGATGGCGGGGACTGGGGCGTGCCCGCCGGTGTTCCCGTCGTGCGGGACGAGTTCACCGGCGCCCCGGTGGCCGTGGTGGTGGTAGACGGCTGACCCGCCCGGACGCCGCCCGGCACCATCACGCGCCCGTTCGGCGGCGAAGCACCGGTGTGCAGCGGTTGCCTGCACGGTCCGATTCAACCACAATTCCAGTCGGCCGATCGGCCGCTAGAAACAACGGTAGACGCGGTGGCTTAACCCGCTGTTTCCGTTGAGGTTGACGCTGGTGTTAGGGNNTGGGTTCGATTCCCACACGCTCCCGCCAGCGAGCCGGAGGACGACCGTGTCGAGGGAACCGCGGAGGTCGGGGAAGGGCCGGGGGACCGGTCGTCAGCCCTCGACCGCGAGTCGCTTGATGGCACGCCTGGCTTCGGCGTTCATCGCCGCGAGAGAACCTTCGGCGCGATCCGTCTGCATCGCGAAGATACCGTACTGCACGAGCGCGGCGCGCTGCTGGCCCTCTGCCTCGAGAGCCCGGCCGAGGTACAGCCGGATCAGCGGCTCGATGGGCGGGCAGCACCCGAGCAACCCCCGCAGCTCCTCGATGCCCCGGCCGCGCGTCGGTGGATGCTCCGCGTGCGCCTCCGCGAGGAAGATGCGGTGGAAGAATGTCGGCGGGGCCATCTCGACCATGGGAGCGATCTCGGCGGCGCGCAATCCGGCCTCCATCGCCCGCAACCCACCTTCGACATCGCCACGGAGAATCTGCAGGCGCCCGACCTGGAACGCGCGCGACGCCTCCACCGCGGGGGGGAAGCGGTGGGATGCGGCCGCGGCGGCCGCGAGAGCCTCCACGGCCGAGCTGGTATCCCCGTGGGTGAGGTCGAGCGTCGCCTGGACGACCGCCAGCCAGGCGACATCCTCCCCGGCGGGGAGTGGCGCCGGCGGATCCGGCCATACCGGGGGCAGGAACTCCGGCCCTGCGATACCAAAGGTCTCGGCCGTCGCCTTCAACCGGAGGACCGTGACCGGCGCCTCTCCCTCGAGCTGGTGGAGTACCCGTCGCGCCTCGGTCAGCCGTCCGGTCGTCCGCAGGATTGCCCTGCCCAGGGCCGGGCTGAGGTGTCGACCCCCTACAACCAGGAACGGGGCGCGCCCGCATCTGATGCGGGGGCGCCCCGGCTCGGTCCTCCTGCCGTCTATTCGACCGTGAAGTTGGTCATCATGCCCATGTCCTCGTGCTCCAGTTTGTGGCAGTGCATGAGGTAGAGCCCGCTGACCGCGGAATGGTCGAAGCGGATGAGGACATCGACCGTCTCGCCGTCCTCCAGCAGCACGGTGTCCTTCCAGCCGTACTCCCAGGGGAAGAGCTCGCCGCGTCCCCCGACGCGGCTGGCGACCTGGAAGTACGCGCCATGGACGTGCACGGGGTGCGGGGCGTTGCCCCGGGTCGTGAAGCGCCAGCGCTCGGTCACGCCCTTCTGGACCGTGAAGCCCGGGTCGGCCATGTCGTAGACCTTGCCGTTGATCTTGCTCATCCCGTCGAAGCTGAACTCGCGGGCGGGCTGGGGCCCCGGGTCGGTCAGCGGGGCGAGGGTGGAGAGCCCGGTCGGGATCGAGCCGTCCACCCGGGTGTCGTTCACCTCGAGCTCCAGCAGGTCCCATCCGGTGTCGAGGTCCCGGAGCATCACGCTCTGCGACGGCCGCCGGGTCAGATCGACCAGCACGTCCACTCGCTCTGCGGGTGCGAGGGTGATCTCGGCGACGTCCACCCGCGAGGCGAGCAGCCCGCCATCATTGCCGATGAGGTGGAAATCGTCCCCGGTGCTCAGGGCGAGCCGGTAGATCCGCGCGTTGCTGCCGTTGAGAATGCGGAAGCGATACACGGCCGCGTCGACCGACAGCTTCGGCTCCAATGTCCCGTTCACCAGGAAGGTGTCCCCCTCGAAGCCGCCACTCCTGGGCTTGTACTCCATGTCGCCGTTCCTGTCGAAGCTGGCGTCGCGGATGATGAGGGGGACCTCGTGGGGCGGGCCGACCGGGATATCGAGTCCGGCCTCCTCCTTGTCCCGGATGATGAAGGCACCCGCCAGCCCCATCGCCACCTGCTCCCCGGTCAGGGTGTGGGGGTGCGGATGGTACCAGTTCATCGTGGCCCGCTGGTTCACGGTGAAGCTGTAGTCGAACCACTCCCCCGGCGCGATGGCGTGCCGCGGGTGCCCATCATTCAGGTCGTCGACCAGCATCCCGTGCCAGTGCGTGATCGTCTCCTGCTGGAGGCCGTTGATCAGTCGCAGATTGTTCTCTCCGCCTGCCTGGACCACGAGTGTCGGCCCCGGGAACTGGCCGTTGTACGCCCATACCGTGGCGTTCCTGCCCCCGACATCCAGCGAGGCGGGTGAGACGGTCAGGGAGCCGGTCCGGGGGTCCACCACGGTCGGGATCTTCAGCGCGTTGCGGGTGCCCCCGCCCCCATTGCCTCCGGGCTTGCCCTTCTCACCGCCCTTGGCGAGGTCGGGGCCGGGTGAGACCAATCGGGTGGGGTCGTCTCCGCAGCCGAGAACCAGGCCGGCGCCCAGAGCGCCTGCGGTGCGAACGAAGTAGCGTCGGGATACTGGGGAGAGCGTGCGGTCCATGACAGCCTCCTTCCGCGGGTAGGGGCCGCGCCCGTCGCCCTGGCGGTGCGACGGTGCGCCACAGGCGGCTTTTTCTCAATACGCGCCCGCCGGAAGGGGCGGGCAATGGGGGATCATCCTCGATCGGACGTGGGGAAATCCTTGATTCCGCCGCGTTGCTCCGGGCGGGCGTGGTGACCCCGGAGGGCGTCGAGCTACGGCTCGATCCGGACCGCCGGCCGCAGGAGCCTCAGCCACGCGGCGATCCAGGACCGGCCAGCGGCGCGCTCCGGTGCCTCGCCGGCGGGCCGCACCACGGGCTTCCGCCGGGGCGCGGGGGGACCGTCCGGTGACGGGCCGTCGCGGGGAAGCGTAATGGTGAAGGTGGTTCCCCGGCCCTCCTGGCTCTCCACCTCGATCGTGCCGCCGTGGGCCTCCACCACCTGATGGGCGATGGCCAGACCGAGGCCGCCGCCGTTGCGCCGGTCCCGATCTCCCACCTGGAAGTACCGGTCGAAGATGTGCGGCAGTGCCTCCGCGGGAATGCCGCGCCCCGTGTCCCGCACGACGATCTCGAGGGCGCCGTCCTCCGTTGCGCCGACCCCCAGGACGACCTCGCCGCCGGTGTCGGTGAACTTGAACGCGTTGCCCAGCAGGTTCCCGAGCACCTCGTGCAGGATCCGGTCGGCGTCCACGACGACCCGGGACGGGGCCCCGGCCCGCCGATCGACGGCGAAGCGGATCCCCCGCTGGTCCGCGAGCGCCCGGAAGGACCGCTCCGTCCGCCCGACGATCTCGGCGACGCCCACGGGACCGGGCTCGACCCGGAACCCGCCGGCCTCCATGCGGGACAGGTCGGTCAGCTGCTCCACCTGCCGCTCCAGCATGGAGGCCTGCTCGTGGATCCGTCCGGTGATCTCCGCCTGCTCTCCGGACATGGGACCGTAGACCGCGTCGCCCAGCATCTGGGCGTACCCGCCGATGACGTTGATCGGGTTCTTCAGGTCGTGGCTCGCGGCCGCCACGAAATCGGCGCGCAGGCGCTCGAGCTCGGCCAGCCGTTCGGTCATGGCGGCGAACTCCCGGGCCAGCGCCCCGATCTCGTCCGACCGATCGTAGGGGAGGTCCGGCGGCGCCCGAAACCGGCCGTGGGCCAGCCCCGTCACGGCTTCCTTCAGGTCGTGCAGCGGCCCGGAGACCTTCCGGGTCGTCCATATCGCGATCACGCCCGCGAGCAGCAGGGTACCCAGCAGGGCGAGGAGGAGCGTGGTCGCCGTCGCGACGCTCGTCTCCTCCGCCCGGCTGACGGTCCGGGCCGCCCGCTCGTCGATCGCCCGGGCCAGGGGCCAGATCTCGCGGCGGGACTCGGCGAGCAGCGGCTTCACCGTCTCGAAGGCGAGGCTGGCCTCTTGGAGCTCCCCCCGATCCATGTGCCAGAGGACCACGTCCACGGCCGCGCTGAGCTCGACGAGTCTCGTGCGGACCGCCCGGGCGCCCTCGTACCCCGATTCCGCCAGCTCTCCCAGGGCCGCGTCGGCCTGATTCCACGACTGGACGGCGCGGCCGCGGAGGGCGGGCTCGCCGGTCGCGACGTACCCCCGGAGATGCCGGTCCAGGTCCGCCAGTGCGGCCTGCGCTTCGCCCAGCACCACGGAGGACTGGGCGTACTGACCCCGGAGATCCCTCGCGATCGCCCCGATCCGGTCCAGCCGGGCCAGGGCGTAGATGGTGGGCGCGGCGACCATCACCGCGACGAGCCCCAGCCCGATCAGGAGCTGGCGACGAACGCTCCCGGATCCACGCCGGGGAGAGCCCGGCTTCGCCGGCCCCGCCTCGGGCGTCTCGTACTGGTCTGCCGTCGGCATGCGCTCGGCTTCCTGATCTGTAGGTACTCGGGCCTGGATCGCAATCCCCGTACCCGGCCGCGGACCGGTGGGATGCTGAACGGGCGCGGAGCCGGACGCAAGGGTCGGGCGCCCGGTCGACGGATCGCGCCCTCGTTCAGTGTTCACTGACGGGGCCGTGGAATCAACAGTCTCGGGTGGGATCCCGGTGGGCGGGAGCCTCGACGCATCCCTAGAGGATGGTGCCGACCGCGATGGCGTGGCAGACGCTGCCGACCATCACGAACCCGTGCCAGACGGCGTGGCCGTAGCGCAGTCGGGCGGTGTGGTAGAACGGGGTCCCCGCGGTGTACGCGACGCCGCCGGCCACGAGCCAGGCCAGCGTGACCGGCTCGAGGGCCCGGAGCAGGGGGCCGATGGCGATGAGGACGAGCCAGCCCATGGCGACATAGACCAGGGTGGAGAGCAGCCGGAAGCGGCCGGTGAGCACGAGCTTCAAAGCGGTCCCCACCACCGCCAGCCCCCAGATCACGCCGAGGAGGCTCCAGCCCCAGCCGCCCCGCAACCCGGCGATCATGAACGGCGTGTACGTGCCGGCGATGAGGAGGTAGATCGCCGAGTGGTCGAGGATCTTGAGCCGGGCCTTCGTCACGGGGTTCCTCGCCGCGTGGTAGAGCGTCGAGGCGGTGTACAGCGCAAGGAGGGACGTGGCGAACACGGAGACGCCCACGATCTCCCTGGCGGTGCCGCCCACAGAAGCCATCACGATGAGGACGACGCCCCCCGCAAGGCTCGCGATCGCGCCGACTCCGTGAGTCACCGTGTTGGCCAGCTCGGCTCTGCGTACCGCCTTCGGATCCACCCTTCCTCCTGCCTTGTCGGCTCGTCTCTCCGCTCGGTCGCGCCCGGCCGGCCATCGCCGGCTCCCGCCGAGAGCGTCGGCCACGCGACCGACGTCCGCTCCCTCTCGGGTGCAGGAAGATAGCCGGCAACGCCGTCGGGGGAAGAGGCCATGGCCCGGCGGCGGGCCTGAGCCGATGGCGTTCGTCCCACTGGGGGTCCGGATCGCGGGTACGGAATGGAACGTGCTCGGCGGATCCGCCGAGGGTGGTCACGGAACGCAATCGACGATGAGCGCAGGAGGGAGCGCCCGGCCGGACCGGGCGCTCCCTCCTTTCTTTGGAGGACCGGAGCGAAGAGGGTAAAGGGGGCCCTGATGGTCAAGATCACGATGGCCGCGCTCGCCGTGCTGGCGACGGTCGGCTGCGGCGCCGGCCGGGGCCCGTCGGAGGGGACGCCGGTGGAGCCGTCGACGCGCGTGCGGGTCGAGAACCACCACTGGTCGGATGTGACCGTCTACGTGCTGGCGGGCCCGGCCAAACGCCGCCTGGGGCTGGTCGTGACCACGGACGTGAAGGTGTTCGAGCTGCCGGAGTCGATGCTGAACGGTCAGGGGAGTGTGCGGCTGCTGGTGGACCCGATCGGGGGCGGCCGGCGTCACATCACGCGGCCGATCCTGGTGAACGAGGGGGAGCAGATCGAGCTGGAGGTTCAGAACCACCTCCCGATCTCGACCGTGATGATCTCGGACCTGGGCGGGCACCTCTGAGCCCGCCCGGGCGGGTCGGCCGCGGAGTTCAGCGCCAGTCGTTGCCCATCCAGCTGCCGTACATGGGGTTGGGCAGAACGAAGTAGCGACGGCCGAAGAGGCGCACGGCCCCCGGCGCGTCCCTCGCCGACTGGTCGAGGTCGGGGAAGTCGCCGATGTTGTCGCCGACCCAGACGAGCACCTCGAGGGGTGGCAGCCACTCCCTCGCGGTGCCCTGCTGGACCATACGGAACCGGGCTTCCTTCTCGCCGGTGTCGGTCTCGCACAGGACCACGGCGGGCTCGATGCCCAGCGCACCGAGGTTGCGTCGCGTGGCCGGGCACAGCTCCTCGTCGCGGTTGGTCACGATCGCCACCCGCCCGCCGGCTTCCTGGACCTGGCGGATGAACCCGGCCGCGCCCGGTACCAGGGTCGCAGCTTCCTCCCGGACCCATTCGGACCACATCCACTCCTCGAACGACTCGCCGGTCTCGGCGATGCGCCGCTCGAACTCGCTGTTGTCCAGCACCGTCTCGTCGGCGTCCAGGATCACGGCCCACGTGCCCGGGTCCCGTCCGGCCGAGAGCTCCTGGACGGCGGCCCACGCGGCGCGGTAGACCTGAACGGTGAGGGCCCGATACTCGGCGGCGGTACGGACCCAGTGGACCTCCCGGTGCCGCTCGGCCGCGTTGGCGGCGGAGGGCGGGGCGGGGGACTCGACGGCGGGGGCGCCGGCGCACGCGACGGCGACCAGGGCGATAGCTGGGATGATCCTCACGATCGACTCCGGGTTGGGCGTCGTGGACATGCCGTTTGCCCAAGATAAGCATCCGCGGGTCACTCCGCCTCCCGGTGGGCGTGGGAGCGGGCCGTGCCGCGGGGGAAGAGCAGGGCGATCAGGAAGCCGAGCGTCGCGATCACGGCCATGATGACGTACACGGAATGGAGCCCCGCGGCCAGGCTTTCCCGGAGGGAGGCCAGCGCGTCGGCGGGGACCGAGTCACGGAGCTCCGGGCTCAGCGCGACGTTGGGATCGACGTCCGGGCCGGCGCGGCTCGCCAGCCGCTCGTTCAGCACCGCGCCCAGCGCGGCCACGGCGATGGCGCCGCCGATGGTCCGGAAGAACTGGACGGTGCTGGTGGCGACGCCCCGCCGCTCCCAGGGCACGGCGTTCTGGACGGCCACGAGGTAGGGCGTGGACATGAAGCCGAGGCCCAGCCCCACGACCAGCATGGCGGTCATGACGAGGGTCCGCGAGCTGCCGGCATCGGCGGTGGTGAGCACGAGGGCGCCGGCGAACCCGGCGACTCCGCCCACGACGGTGAGGGGGCGGTAGCCCGCCTTCAGGAGGAGCCACCCGGCGGTCACGCTGGCCACCGGCCAGCCGATGGACATGGGGGCGAGGCTGAGTCCGGCATCGAGGGCGGTGCCCCCCAGCACGCCCTGGGTGAACATGGGTACGAAGGCGGTCGCGCAGTAGAGGAGCGTCCCGATGATGACGCTGCCTGCGCTGGAGACGGCGATCACCCGGTTCGAGAACAGGTCCAGCGGGAGCATGGGCTCGGCCGCGCGGCGCTCCTGGACGACGAATGCGGCCGCGCCGAGGCCCGCCAGGGCGAGGAGGCCGAGGGTGCGCGGGTCGCCCGGTCCGAAGAGCTCCCGTCCCTCGAGGAGCGTCAGGAGCAGGACGGCCACGGACGCGGTCAGGAGCAGCGTGCCGGCAAGGTCGAGGCGGTGCNNGTGCCGCCGCCGCGGCTGCCGCTCGACCAGGAAGAGCGCGAGCATGACCAGGGAGACGACGCCGAACGGGATGTTCAGGTAGAACACCCACCGCCAGGACAGGAAGTCGGTGATCAGGCCGCCGGCGGCGGGGCCCACCAGGCTGGAGATCCCCCACACGCCGGAGAACAGGCCCTGGATCCTGCCCCGCTCCTCGAGCGGGTAGATGTCGCCGATCAGCGTGATGGAGACGGGCATGAGTCCGCCGGCGCCGAGACCCTGGATCGCCCGGAACAGGATCAGCTGCTCGAAGGTCCTGGCAACGCCACAGAGCGCCGCGCCGGCCATGAAGACCAGCGTGCTCAGGACGTAGATCCGGCGGCGGCCGTACAGGTCCGCCAGCTTCCCGAACATGGGCACGACGGTCGTGGAGGTGAGCAGGTAGGCGGAGAAGACCCACGAGTAGCGGGCCACGCCACCGAGCTCGGCGACCGCCGTAGGCATGGCGGTGCCCACGGCCGTGGCCTCCAGTGCGGCCAGGAACATTCCCAGGATGAGGGCCGCGGTGACGAGCCTGCGTTCACGTCCGGGTTCCATTGGGCGGGTAGCTTCGCCGTCCGCATCCCCGGGGTCAAGACGGACCGGGCGGTCGGGCTGGCGCCGCCCGGGGATGACCTCTACCCTCGATCCCATGAAGATCAGCCGACTCGGACGCCACCCCCGCAGGGAGCGGGTCCGGATCTACGTCGACGGCGCGGACCGGCCTCGCTCGGAGCTCGCCCTGGACCTGGTCCTGGGTGCCGGGCTGAGCGTCGGTGCCGAGCTGACCGAGGCTCGCCTCCGGGCGCTGGAGAGGGAGGACGAGGCCTACCGCGCCCGCGACGCCGCGCTCTCGCTGCTGGCGCACCGGGCCCGGTCCCGGGAAGAGCTCCGTCGCCGCCTCGACCGGAAGGACTTCGCCCCCCCGGTCATCGCGTCCACGCTCGAGTGGCTGGACGAGCGCGGCTACGTGGATGACCGGGACTTCGCCGAGACGTTCGTCCGGGACCGCCTGCGCCTGCGGCCCCGGGGCAGGATCCGGCTGGTCCAGGAGCTGAGGAAGAAGGGGGTCGACGCGGGGACGGCCGAGGCGGCCGTCGCCGCGGTCATGGAGCGGGAGGGCATCGACGAGGCGGCACTGGCCCGGACCGCGGCGGACGCCTGGGCCCGGAAGAACCGGTCCGTCCTGCGGAAGGCCGCCGGCTCCAGGGACGGCCGCCTCCGGGCGCGACGGCGCCTCTACGGGCACCTGGCGCGGCGCGGCTTTGCGCCGGACGCCGTTCGCGCCGCTGTCTCCGCCGCGCTGGACGATTGACCGGGCGGGAGTCGCCTCGTAGCATCCTGCACCGATCGCGACCGGGTCCGGGCCGCCTGGGCCGGGACCGCGCGCTCTCCCCGCCAACCGACGGAGCCGACGTGCCAACAGCCCGCGTGATCCTGAACCCGACGTCGGGAGCCGGCCGGGGAAGTCGCATGGCGGAGCGCATCATCGTGGGCCTCGAGCACCGGGGGATCGAAGCGGATCTCGTGGCCACGACGGCACCGCGGGAGGCGGCCCGCCTGGGGCTGGAGGCCGCGCGGAGCCGGGTGGACCTGGTGATCGCGGCCGGCGGCGACGGCACCGTCCACGAGGTATCGAACGGGCTGCTGAAGGCGCTGTCCCAGGGCGTGGACGGCCCGGTGCTGGGCGTGCTCCCGGTGGGGACCGGGAACGACTTCGCCAAGCTGGTGGGGCCGCTGAAGGACCTGGACCGGTCCATGGACATTCTCGTGGAGGGTGAACTGCGCCGGTTCGACGCCTGCGTCGCGACCTGGGACGACGATCGGCACTGGTGCGTGAACGCGGCCGGCACCGGGATCGACGTGGAGGTCGTGCGACAGATCCTCAAGAAGCGGGGCCGCGCGGGCACCGCCATGGGGAAGTACCTGTCCGCGGTCCTCAAGGCGCTGGTCCGGTACGAGGCGATCCCGCTCCGGGTCCGCATGGACGATCAGGTCATCGAGCGGGACGCCATGATCGTGGTGGTGGGGAACGGCCGCTGCGTGGGCGGCGGGTTCTGGGTCTGCCCGTCGGCGGAACCCGACGATGGCCGGTTCGATATCTGCATTGTGAACGAGCTGTCGTACCTGGGCGCCCTGGGCGCGATCCAGCAGATCATCCGGGGCGCCCACGAGAACCACTCGAAGGTGGAGATGTATCGCGCGAAGGAGGTCGAGATCGAGGCGCTGGGGCCCGACCCGCTGTTCTTCCAGCTGGACGGCGAGCTCCACGAGCCGCCGCGGGCGCGATCCCTCACCCTGGGGATGCGGGAGGCAGCGCTCCCGGTGATGGTCGGCACCGAGGCCGTATGACGCCTCGTCCGCCGCCGGCGGCGTTGCCGGCCGTCCTCGTGGGCCTGGCCGCGACCCTGGCCGTGGCCCGCACGCCCCCCGTGGCGGCCCAGGTCCCCGACACGACGGGGACCCCGGTGGACTCCGTGGTGGTCGCGCCCGAGGCCGACCCGACGCTCGTCCAGGGAGCCCGGGACTCCGTGGAGCTGCCCATGTCGCCGAGGGGCGCCTTCATCCGCTCCATGGTGCTGCCGGGGTGGGGCCAGGTCGCCTTCGACGCCCACCTCCGGGGGGGCGTCTACTTCACGGGCTGGGTCGGCAACTGGTACATGAACGTCCGCAACTACATGCGGCTGGACGACGCCCGGGAGGACTTCGGCGTGCGGGAGGGGGCGGTCCGGGACTCGCTGATCACGGCCTCGGAGAACCCGGACTCGCTGCGGAACGCGCTGGAGGAGGACCCGACGATCCTCGACGCCGCGATCCGCGCCGACAGCGCCGGCAACGACCTGCGCAAGCTGGTCCGGGCCCGGGAGCAGCAGCGCGAGGACTGGATCGCCTGGTCGATCTTCTGGCTCCTGGCCTCGGGCGTGGACGCGTACGTGACGGCCCACCTGGCCGATTTCCCCGCCGACATCGAGATCCGCCCGAACCGGGACCGGAGCGTGTCCGTCGGGTTGGAGGTCCCGCTGCCGGGCAGACGACCGTGAACCGGTTCGCGGCGGACGTCGAGCGGGACCGCCCCATCGGCGTATTCGACTCGGGCTTCGGCGGCCTGACCGTGGCCCGGGCGCTGCACGAGCGACTGCCGCGGGAGCCTCTGCTCTACTTCGGCGACACCGCGCGGGTGCCCTACGGCTCGAAGTCGCCGGAGACCGTGCGCCGGTTCGCCCGGGAGGCGGCCAAGTTCCTCCTGTCCCGGGACATCAAGCTGCTGGTCGTCGCATGCAACACGGCCACGGCCCACGCCGAGGCGACGCTACGCGACGAGCTGGACATCCCGGTGGTGGGCGTGATCCAGCCCGGGGCGGAAGCGGCCGTGTCGGCGACCCGGACGGGGCGGATCGGGGTCGTGGGCACCACGGGCACCATCGCGTCGGGCGCGTACGACCTGGCCGTGCGCCGGCGGCTGGGCGAGGACGGCCGGGTCTACGCGCAGCCGTGCCCGCTGTTCGTGCCCCTGGTCGAGGAGGGCTGGACCGACCACCCCGTCGCGGGCGCCGTGACGGCGGAGTACCTCGCGCCGCTGAAGCAGGTGGATGTGGACGTCGTCATCCTGGGGTGCACCCACTACCCGCTGCTCGAGGGCGTGCTGAAGCGAGAGCTGGGCGACGGGGTCACGCTGGTGGATTCAGGGCGGGAGACGGCCCGCTCGGTGGAGGCGATCCTGGAGCGGGACGGGCTCACCCGGCGCTCGGATGCGCCCCCCGAGCACGCGTTCTTCGTGAGCGACTCGCCGCATCGGTTCCGCGACGTCGGCCGCCGCTTCGTCGGCGAGCTCATCAGCGCCGTCCACCACGTGGACATCGACGGGTTCGGCCACCACGTGCACCAGCTGGAGAACGGGCCCTAGCCGCGGTCCCAGCGGTGGAGCGCGGGCCGGCCGTCCGGCTCCACGGTGATGTAGGTGCGGTGGGTGAGCCAGTCGCCGGCGTTCAGGTAGTACCGGCCCGGCTCGACCTCGGTGACCGTCGGCAGGTGGGCATGCCCACACACCACCCACGAGAGCTCCGGCTGCTCCCGGAGTGTCCGGCTCGCCCATTCCTCGATGAAGCGGGCCCGTCCCAGCTTCTCCGGGTCCGTGTCCGCCTTCGCCTCCGTCGTCGAGACCCGGCGCGCGAGCCGCACCCCCAGCTCCGGGTGCAGTGCCCGGAACCCCCAGATCGCCGGGCGGCTGCGGAGCACCCACTTGAGGGCCCGGTACTTCAGGTCGCCCGTCCCCAGCCCGTCGCCGTGGGCCAGGAGCGCCGGCCGGCCCGCGATCTCGGTGCGGTGGTGCCCCGGGTGGAACTCGACGCCCACGTGCTCCTCCAGGAAGCTGCCCCCCCACGCGTCGTGGTTTCCGCCGGTCAGGACCACCGGGATCCCGGCGTCCACCAGCTCGGCCAGGGCGGCCAGGACCCGGAAGTGCTCGCCGGGGACCACCTGGCCGTACTCGAACCAGAAATCGAACAGGTCGCCGGGGATGAGGAGGCGACGGGCCTCGGCGCCCACGTGGTCCAGGAAGCGGAGGAACGCCCGCTCGGTGTCCGCCGGCACGGCCCCCAGGTGGACATCGGAGGTGATGTACTCGGGTTTCATGGTCGCGAACCTACCTCGGCGGTCGGGGCGCTGCAATCGGGGGTCGGCGCGGTCCGGGCGTGGCGGCGGGACTCCGCTTCCGGTATGTTTTTCGACCTATGGCGATCAGGGAGAAGGAGCAGCGCGAACGGGAGGCGGGGCCGGTGGGCGTGTACGAGCCCGCTCCGCCCCGGGAAGGCCGCAACCCCGGCACCCCGCTGGACCTGGAATGGGTCCGGTCGGCGCGGGTGAACCGCAGCGCGGTGGAGCGCCGCACGGCCACGCTGGTCCGCCGCCGGTCCGTGAAGCGGGAGTGGCAGGCGGCCTGGCTGCTGAGGGCCATCCGGTGCATCGACCTGACGACGCTGGCCGGCGATGACACGCCGGGCAACGTCCGCCGGCTCGCCGCCAAGGCCCGCTCGCCCCTGCGCCCGGATCTCGCCCGGGCCCTGGGGCTGGAGCCGGCAGCCGTCACGACGGCGGCCGTGTGCGTGTACCACGCCCTCGTCGAGACGGCGGTGGACGCGCTCCGCGGGTCGGGGATCCCCGTCGCGGCGGTGTCCACCGGGTTCCCGGCGGGGCTGAGCCCCTTCGAGCAGCGGGTCCGGGAGATCCACGCCTCGGTGGAGGCCGGCGCGGACGAGATCGACATCGTCATCACCCGCGGCCACGTGCTCCGGGGCGACTGGCCGGCGCTGTACGACGAGGTCCGGGCGTTCCGGGAGGCCGCCGGGCCCGCGCACCTGAAGGCGATCCTGGGGACCGGCGACCTGGCCACGCTGACCAACGTGGCCCGGGCCAGCCGCGTCGCCATGATGGCGGGCGCCGACTTCATCAAGACGTCCACCGGCAAGGAGCCGGTGAACGCGACGCTGCCCGTGGGGCTGGTCATGGTCCGGGCGATCCGGGACTACCGGGAGCGGACCGGCCACGCCGTCGGGTTCAAGCCCGCCGGCGGGATCCGGACGGCGAAGGACGCCCTGGCGTGGCTGATCCTGATGAGGGAGGAGCTGGGCGAGGAGTGGACCCGGCCGGAGCGGTTCCGGTTCGGCGCCAGCTCCCTCCTCGGCGACATCGAGCGGCAGCTCGAGCACCACGTCACCGGCCGCTATTCGGCCGGCTACCGACACCCGATGGCATGACCGAATCCGTCCAGATCCCGGAGCTCATGGACCGCCTGGAGTACGGCCCGGCGCCCGAGGGCGCCGCCGAGGTCCGCCGCTGGCTGGAGGAGCGCCGCGCCTTCGGCCACTTCATCGGCGGACGCTTCGTCGATGGGAGCGACCACTTCGACGTGGCGAATCCCGCCGACGGCTCCGTGCTGGCCCGGGTGGCCCAGGGCGGACCGGACGACGTGGACGAGGCCGTCCGCGCGGCCCGGGCCGCGTTCCCGGCGTGGGCCGCCCTCGACGGCCACGCCCGGGCCCGCTACCTCTACGCCATCGCCCGGCAGGTCCAGAAGCACGCCCGCTTCCTCGCGGTCCTGGAGACCCTCGACAACGGCAAGCCGATCCGGGAGACCCGGGACATCGACATCCCCCTCGTCGCCCGGCACTTCTACCACCACGCCGGCTGGGCCCAGCTGCTGGCGACCGACCCGGAGCTGCGCGACCAGCGACCCGTGGGCGTGGCCGGCCAGATCATCCCCTGGAACTTCCCGCTGCTCATGCTGGCGTGGAAGGTCGCGCCCGCGCTGGCCACGGGGAACACGGTCGTGCTGAAGCCCGCCGAGTACACGCCGCTGACGGCGCTCCGGTTCGCGGAGATCTGCCGGGAGGTCGGCCTGCCCGACGGCGTGCTCAACGTCGTCACCGGCGACGGCGACACCGGCGCCCTCCTGGTGCGCCACGCCGACGTGGACAAGATCGCGTTCACCGGCAGCACCGAGGTCGGCCGCATCATCCGCCGCGCGACGGCGGGATCCGGGAAGAAGCTGTCGCTGGAGCTGGGCGGGAAGTCGCCGTTCGTCGTGTTCGAGGACGCCGACCTGGACAGCGTGGTGGAGGGCGTGGTCGACGCCATCTGGTTCAACCAGGGCCAGGTCTGCTGCGCCGGCTCCCGGATCCTGGTCCAGGAAGGCGTGGCCGAGCGCCTCGTCCACAAGCTGCGTCAGCGCATGGAGCGCCTGCGCATCGGGGACCCGCTGGACAAGGGCGTCGACATCGGCGCCATCGTCGCCCCCGTCCAGCTCGAGCGCATCGAAGGCCTGGTCGAGGAAGGGCGGCGCGAAGGGGCCGAGATCTGGCAGCCCTCGTGGGGTTGTCCCGAGGAGGGCTGCTTCTATCCCCCCACGCTCATCACCGGCGTCTCCCCGGCCGCGACCGTGGCCCAGGTGGAGATCTTCGGTCCCGTGGTCGTGCTCATGACCTTCCGCACCCCCGCCGAGTCCGTGGAGCTGGCCAACAACACGCCCTACGGCCTCGCCGCCAGCGTCTGGACCGAGAACATCAACCTCGCCCTGGACGTGGCGCCCAGGATCAAGGCCGGCACCGTCTGGATCAACTCCACCAACCTCTTCGACGCCGCCTCCGGCTTCGGCGGCTACCGCGAGAGCGGCTTCGGCCGGGAGGGCGGCCGGGAAGGGCTCTGGGAGTACCTGGTCCCCGCCTGGCACACCGAAGGCCCCGACCCCGGCGACGCCGACCGTCCGGCCGCGGACAATGCCGGCCGCGCCGACCGGCACGGGGAGCCGGGACCCGACGGGGACGCCGAGGTGGACGACGGCGGTCCGGGGCCGGACGGGACGCCGGCCGTGGACCGCACCGCGAAGCTGTACATCGGCGGGAAGCAGTCCCGGCCCGACGGCGGGTATTCGCTGGTGGTCCGGGGTGCCGACGGTAGGCGGTTGGGGGAGGTCGGCCGGGGCAACCGCAAGGACGTCCGGAACGCGGTCGAGGCGGCGCACCGGGCGCTCCCGGGCTGGGCCGGGGCGGCGGCCCACACCCGGGCCCAGATCCTCTACTACATCGGGGAGAACCTTTCGGCGCGGCAGGCCGAGTTCGCCGCGGGGATCCGCGCCGCCACGGGCGAGACCGAGGCGGCTGCCCGGGCCGAGGTGGACGCCGCGGTCCGGCGGCTCTTCGCCTACGCCGCCTGGGCCGACAAGTGGGACGGTGCGGTCCACCACACGCCCATCCGCAACGTCACTCTCGCCATGCCGGAGCCCATCGGCGTGTTCGGCGTCGCGTGCCCGGACGCCTATCCCCTGCTCGGGCTCGTATCCACGGTCGTGCCCGCCGTGGCGATGGGCAACACCGTGGTCGCGCTGCCCTCCGCCACCGCGCCATTGACGGCCACGGACTTCTACCAGGTCCTGGACACGTCGGATCTCCCGGGCGGCGTGCTGAACATCGTCACGGGACCGCGGGCCGAGCTGACCGAGGTGCTCGCCGGCCACTACGACGTGGATGCCCTCTGGTACTTCGCCCGGGACGGGGGCGGCGAGATGGTGGAGCGGCTGTCCGCCGGCAACATGAAGCGGACCTGGGTGGACCGCGTGCCGCGGGACTGGTCGGATCCCGCCCGGGCCGAGGGCCCCGAGTTCCTTCGCCACGCCACCCAACCCAAGAACATCTGGGTCCCGTACGGAGCATGAGCCGACGCGCGACCTCCACGTTCCGGGTCCGCTACGGCGAGACGGACCAGATGGGCGTGGCCTACCACGCGAACTACCTGGTCTGGTGCGAGATCGGCCGGACCGACTTCATCCGGGAGCTCGGCACCTCGTACGCCGACCTCGAACGTCAGGGGCTGCGCCTTGCCGTGGCCGACGCCCGGCTCCGTTACGTCGCGCCCGCTCGCTACGACGACGACGTCCGCATCGAGACCCGGGTCGAGCGTGTCCAGTCCCGGACGGTCACTTTCGGGTACGACATCGTCCGGATCCGGCCGCAGCCGGAGCAGCGCCTGGCGCGCGCCTCGATCCGTCTCATCGCGCTGGACGCGCGCGGGGCACCGCGCACCCTGCCACCCCCCATCCTGGAGTGGTTCCGCGAGGCCGTCGACGATGCGGTGTAGCCCCGCCCCCTCTCCTCCTCGTGGCGGTCCGCGCCGGCGCCAGCGGTCCGGGATATGCAATCCGCGAGGTGTCGAAGTCGTACGGGACGACGAGATCGCAAGCATCGAGATCCCATGACCCTACGCCGTCTGGCCTCCGCCGCGCTGGTGCTGCTCCCGCTCGCAGCGCCCGCGGCGGCCCAGACGGTCCCGTTCGGCAAGAACAAGATCCAGTACCGGGACTTCCAGTGGCACGTGCTCAGCGGCGAGCACGTGGACGTCTACTACTATCCCGAGGAGGAGCGCATCGCCCACATGGCGCTGGCCTACGCCGAGGAGAGCTTCGCGATCCTCGAGCGCAGGTTCCGGCACCACCCGTTCGCGCGCATCCCGCTGATCGTGTACGCGTCGCACCAGCACTTCGAGCAGACCAACGTCTTCCCCGGCCTGATCCCCGAGGGCGTGCTCGGCTTCACCGAGTACCTGAAGCGCCGGGTGGCACTGCCGTTCCGCGGGGACTACGCCCAGTTCCGGCACACGCTGCGGCACGAGCTCGTGCACGCGTTCCAGATCTCGAAGATCGCCGAGGTCCGTTCTCTCCACCCCGGGCGCGAGAAGTTCACGCCCCAGCAGGTCCACTGGTGGACCGAAGGGCTCGCGGAGTACTGGTCGAGCGAGCAGGACGCGGAGGACGAGATGTTCAACCGGGATCTCGTGCTCGGCGGCAAGCTCCCTCACCTCCGCTCGATGACGCGGCAGTACAGCTACGCCTCCTACCCGCTCGGCGCCGAGCTCCACCGCTACCTGGCCGGACGGTTCGGCGAGGATTACATCGTCCGACTCTACGAGGAGTTCTGGAGGTACGACTCGTTCGAGGGCGCACTGGCGGCCGTGCTGGGCGTCGACCTCGACCGGCTCGGCCGCGAGTGGGAGCGAACCCTCCAGCGCCGCTACTTCCCCGCATTCGGCGAACGCTCGCCGCCGGAAGTCGCCGCCGTGCCGGTCATCTACGGCGGCGGCGGCAACTTCAAGCCCGCCGTCTACGTCGACTCCGCCGACGCCACCACGCAGCTCTTCTTCCTCTCCGGCCGCAGCGGCTACACCAGCCTGTATCGCGCGCCGCTGGTCGAGGGCGAGCGGGCGGTGACGCGCATCCTCGAGGGCGAGAAGACCGCGCAGTTCGAGTCGCTGCACGCCTACGACTCGCGCATCGACGTGCACGCGGCCGGCCTCGTCGTCTTCGTCTCGAAGTACCTCCAGCGCGATGCGCTCTTCCTGTGGGATGTCGACGAGAAGCGGATCGTCGGGCGCTACCAGTGGCCGGACCTGGTCGGCATCCAGTCGCCCGCATGGGATCCCGGCGGCGGCCGCATCGTCTTCGAGGGCCTCTCCACCGGTGGGTACTCGGACCTGTACGTCCTGGACTTCCGCACCCAGCAGCGGACCCGACTGACCGCCGACCACTACCGCGACGAGGACCCGGACTGGGCGCCGGACGGACGCACGATCGTCTTCGCCTCCGACCGCACCGCTTTCGGCGACGACGGCCGCACCAACCTGTTCCTCCTCGACCGCGTCGACGGCCGCATCCGCCCGCTGACCTACGGCCCGTGGAACGACCGGGATCCCCGCTGGTCGCACGATGGCGCCCGCGTCGCGTTCAGCTCCGACCGTGCCGGGACCCCGGACCTCTACGCCGTCGACCGCGATGGCCACGGCATCCGCCTCACCGCGCTCGCCGGCGGCGCGTTCGATCCCGAATGGCTCCCCGGCGACGGCGGCCTCGTCTTCGCCGGGTTCAGCGAAGGCACCTACAGGATCTACCGCATCGCACTCGGCGAAGACACGCTCCACGCGCGCCGGATCGCGTTGGCGGCGCCACCGGTGACCGCCGTCGATACCGCCGCCGCGGCCGATACCGCCACCACGCCGACGCCCGCCCCGACCGGCTGGAGCTGGGCCGGCCTCCACGCCGACGCACTCGAGGGCGCCGAGCCCCGTCGCTACGACACCTGGCGACAGATCTCGCTCGACATCGCCGGCGGCGACGCCTTCATCGCGCCCGGCCTCGGCGCGGCGCAGGGCGTCCAGTTCCTGGCCAGCGACATGCTCGGCGACCACCTCCTCTTCGGCGGCGCATCGGCCATCCGGGCGGAGCGCATCGGCGACCTCCTCGACAATTTCAGCGGCAACCTGCTCTACCTCAACCTGTCGCACCGGCTCAACTTCGGCGCCGGCATCTTCCGGTTCAAAGGGCTCTACCGCGACGTCGCCCTCGACGTCTACGAGGAAGAGACGTACGGCGGCCAGTTCGTGGCCAGCTACCCGTTCTCACGCTTCCGGCGCATCGAGCTGCACCTCGGCATGGAACGCAGCGACCGCCGGGATGTAGGAAGCTCGGGCGACGGGTTCCCGTTCGGGGTTCCCGTGGGCGATGACGAGCGCGACCTGACCCGGTCGGGTCTGCTGGCGAGTAACTATGTGTCCTACGTCAAGGACAACACGCTCTGGGTGCCGACCGGGCCGATCGACGGCGAGCGGTACGACCTCTCCTTCGGCCTGTCGACGTGCTTCTCGTGCCGCTCGCCGAGCGATGCGCCCGGCGTACGGGGCGTGCGCGCCGCGGCCGCCGAGCGCTACACGCTGTCCCTGGACTACCGACGTTACTACCGCACCTCGTCACGGAGCGCCTACGCGCTCCGGGCCTACGGCTACTACAGCGACGGCGCGATCCCGGGACGCACGGTTCTCGGCGGTCCGCACCGCCTCCGTGGCTATCCGCGGTACTCGCTCGCCGGCTCGCGGGTCGCGCTTATCAACCAGGAGTGGCGCTTCCCGGTGCTCGGTGCGCTCGCGTTCGACGTTCCGGTGGCCGGCTCGATGCGGTTCCCCGGCATCGAGGGCGCGGTGTTCGGCGATGTCGGCGCGAGCTGGCTCGAGGAACAGGAGCCGACGGGCGTCTGGGGCAGCTACGGCATCGGGCTCCGTTCCGCATTGGTCCCGCCGTTCGTGCTCCGGCTCGATCTCGGCCGACGGTTCCGCTTCGGCGAGCTGCCTCCGGTCTATTTCGACCGCGACGAGCCCTTCGGCGCCCCCTTCGTCGACCTGTTCTTCGGTTACAATTACTGACGCCTCCGCCGGGTTGACGGCGTTTGGGGGCAGGACTATACTCCCGAACTTCACGTGCCCATGCGGGTAAATTTCGCTCTCGCCGCTCTGGCCGCGGGTCTCCTGGCCGCTTGCGCGGCCCGGACCGACGGTCCCGCGCAGCCCGTCCTGCGCGAGGTCGAGACGGACGCCGTTCGCGCGACCGCGCCGGGTCCGCCGCTCCGGATCGTCTTCGACTGGACCGTGCGCGAGGCGGACGCCCGCTTCGCCGGGCGCGGGGTCGCCCGGGTCCAGGGTCCGTACCACGCGCGGCTCGATCTGTTCGGCCCGCGCGGCGAGGGATACCTCAGCGCGGCGGTCGTGGACGACGACCTGAGGCTACCGGTCTCGCCGGCCGCCGCCCTGCCGCCGGCCCCGCTGCTGTGGAGCGTGCTCGGCGTGTTCCGTCCGCCCGCGGGCGCGGCGCTCGTGGCCACCACGCGCGAGGGCGAGTCCGCGCGGCTCGAGTACGAGCGCGACGGCGGACGCTGGGCGTTCGAGCTCGTGGGCGGCCGACTCCGCCGGGCGGAATGGAACCGCCCCGACGGCGGCCGCTACACGGTCGAGTTGAAGGGAGACGGCCCGAGCGGCCTTCCGCAACGCGCCGTCTACAGGGACTGGGCCGCGTTCACCGAACTGACGCTGGAGCTGGATGAGGTCGAGCGTGTCGAGTCGTTTCCTCCCGAGATCTGGACCCCGGGCGGCCCGTAGGCTGGCCCCGCTGTTCGGGCTCCTCCTGCTCCTCGGCTGCAACTACGGCTTCCGGGGCGGCGGCGGATTTCCCGCGGACATCCGCACGATCTTCATCGAGCCGTTCGAGAACCAGACCGTTCAGTTCGAGCTCCAGGATCTCGTGTACCAGGAGCTCCTCGAGGAGCTCCCGCGCGCACTCGGGGTGCGGCCCGCCGGCCGCGATGTGGCCGATGCGATCGTGCGCGGACGCATCGTCCGCTATGACGACGTCGCCCAGAACTACCGCGGCGGCGGCGCGATCGGCGCCACGGAGGTGCTCGAGCACGAAGTGCAGGTCGGCGTTGCCATCGAGATCATCGACACGCGGCGCAACCTCGTCCTCTGGGAGTCGTCCGGCGTGACCGGGCGCGGAACGTACAGGCTCGCCACCGAAAGCTACGTGGATGGCCGCGGCAGGGCGGTCGAGGAACTGATGCGGCTCATCGTTGACGGCGCCCAATCCCAGTGGTAAATCGACTGCGGCGCCGTCGTGCCGCGACCCGCGGGCTTGGTTCCTCGCCCGCGGCGGACGTCTCAACGTGATCACTCCAAGGATTTCGCCATGAAGCGCTGGAGCTTGCGGCTGGTCCCCCTCGTGGTGCTCCTCCCGTTCCTCATGGCCTCGGCGCCGGCCGAGGGCGGAGTACGGATGGAGCATTTCTTCCTGGTGTTCATCGCGATGCTCGTCGCCGCCAAGGCGCTCGGCGAGCTCGCGGAGCGGGTCGGCCAGCCGGCGGTCCTCGGCGAGCTGGTCGCCGGCGTCGTCCTGGGCGGCAGCGTCCTCGGGATCATTCCGGCCGATGGCGCCATCCACGAGACCATCACGCTCCTCGCCGAGATCGGCGTCGCGATCCTGCTCTTCGAGATCGGCCTCGAGACCGACCTCAAGGAGATGTTCCGCGTCGGGCCGTCGGCCTCGCTCGTCGCGGTGGTCGGCGTGGCCGCGCCGTTCCTGCTCGGCTTCGCCTACTGGATGGTGGCTCACCCCGAAATCGGGACGCATCCCNNACTGGATGGTGGCTCACCCCGAAATCGGGACGCATCCCGGCGACATCACGGACACCATGGTCGCGATCTTCGTCGGCGCCACCCTCACCGCGACATCCGTCGGCATCACGGCCCGCGTCCTCACGGACCTCAAACGGATCCACACGCCGGAAGCGCGCGTGATCATCGGGGCGGCCGTCGTCGACGACGTCCTCGGCCTCGTGATCCTGGCGATCGTGTCCGGGCTCGCCGCCGGCAGCGCGCTCTCGCTCTTCGGCATCGCCATGAAGTTCGCGGTCGCCGTCGGCTTCCTGGTCGCGGCCGTGATCGTCGGGAACTTCATCGCGCCGAGGCTCTTCGGCTTCATCGACCGCTTGCGCGTGCGCGGCATCCTGCTCGTCAGCGCGGTGAGCTTCGCGCTCCTGATCGCGGCTCTCGCCGGGCTGGCCGGATCGGCGCTGATCATCGGCAGCTTCGCCGCGGGGCTGGTCCTCAGCTCGACCAACCAGTTCGACCTCATCGTCGAGAAGGTGGAGCCGGTCGCCGACATCTTCACGCCGATCTTCTTCGTTTCGATCGGCGCCGCCGTGGATGTCTCCCTCTTCATCCCGGGCAGCGAGTCGTTCAACCCCACCGTGCTGATGGTCGGCGGCGTCCTCCTCGCGCTCGCGATCATCGGCAAGCTGCTCAGCGGCTACTCCGTCGGCTGGGGCAACGACCGGCTGAGTCACCTGGTGATCGGCGTGGGCATGGTTCCCCGTGGCGAGGTCGGCCTGATCTTCGCCGACCTGGGCCTGCGCCGTGGCATCCTGTCGTCCGAGGTCTTCAGCGCCATCCTGATCATGGTCATGCTGACCACGTTCATCGCGCCGCCGCTGCTCAAGCTGATCTTCCGCCGCGTTCGTGCCGTGCCCGAGCCCGGGGCCGAAGCCGCACGCGAGGACGAGGTCGCTCCCGCGCACGCCGAGGCGGCGGGCGCCCGCGCCGGGACATGACGCTCCTGCTGGGGTCCCGGGGCAGTCGGCTCGCGCTCTGGCAGGCCGAGCACGTGAAAGGCCGCCTGGAGGCGGCGCATCCGGGACTCGCGGTCGAGATCCGGATCCTGCACACCACCGGCGACCGGATCACCGACGTCCCGCTCGCCCGGATCGGCGACAAGGGTCTCTTCACCAAGGAGATCGACCGCGCCGTCCTCTCGGGCGACGTGGACGCCGCGGTCCACTCGCTGAAGGACGTGCCGACCCGGCTCCCGGACGGGATCGATCTCGGCGCGACCCTGGACCGGGACGACCCGCGGGACGTCTACCTCCCCGGACCGGGCCGCGCGACCACGCTCGACGCACTGCCCGCCGGCGCGACGATCGGGACCAGCTCGCTCCGCCGCCGGGCACAGCTCCTCCACCACAGGCCAGACCTCGCCGTCGAGGACCTGCGCGGCAACCTCGACACGCGCATCGCCCGGCTACGCGAGGGGCGCTACGATGCCGTGATCCTCGCCCGCGCGGGCGTGCGGCGGCTCGGCCTCGAGGACGCCGTCGGCCAGGTGCTCGACGCGCCCGGGTGGCTCCCCGCGGTCGGTCAGGGCGCACTCGGCGTGGCGATCCGCGAGGACGACGCCTCGACCCGCTCGCTCCTGGCACCGCTGCACCACGCCGCCACCGCCGCCGCGACCGCCGCCGAGCGCGCCTTCCTGCGCGGGCTCGAGGGCGGTTGCCAGATCCCGATCGGCGCCCTTGCCACCCTGGACGGCGGCCGGCTCCGCCTGCACGGCCTCGTCGCCGCCCTCGACGGCCGCACGCTCCTCAGGGGGGAGGCCGACGGCGCGGCCGATCACGCGGAGCGGACCGGGCGCGAGCTCGCCCGGCGCCTGCTGGACCGCGGCGCCGGTGACATCCTCGCGGCGATCCGCCGGGTCGATCCGGCCGCGCTGCCGGGAGCCAGCGCACCGTGAGCGCGCCGGTCCCGCCTCGCGAGAAGCTCCTCTCGCGTCCGGAGCTCCTCGCCCGCTTCGGCCGGCCCCGCGAGCGGCGCGTCGTCTTCACCAACGGCTGCTTCGACCTGCTGCANNGTCGAGTACCTGCACGCCGCGCGCGCACTCGGCGACGTCCTCGTCCTCGGTCTCAACACCGACGCATCCGTCCGCCGGCTGAAGGGGCCCGGCCGTCCACTGACTCCCGAGCAGGACCGCGCCATCGTCGTGGCCTCGCTCGCCTGCGTCGACGCGGTCACGCTCTTCGACGACGACACCCCGCACGACCTCGTCNNGTCCGCGACGTGGTCGGTCGCGTCGAGGTCGAGGCGGCCGGCGGCCGCGTCGTCGTCCTGCCGTACCTCGAAGACCGGTCCACTACCGGACTCGTACACAGGATCCGGGAGAGCGCCACATGAGCCGCGGAAGCGCGGCGCGCGTCGGACGCGCCCCGGACGAGATCCGGCCGGTCTCCCTCGAACGCCGGGTCGCGCCCTACGCCGAGGGATCGTGCCTCATCTCGGCCGGCGAGACCCGCGTGCTCTGCACCGCCACCGTCCAGGAGGGCGTCCCCGACTGGCGCAGCGGCGCCGGCGCCGGCTGGGTCACCGCCGAGTACTCCATGCTGCCCCGCGCCACCCTCCGGCGGACCGGCCGCGAGCGCGGCAAGGTGGGCGGGCGCACCCAGGAGATCCAGCGACTCATCGGCCGCGCACTTCGCGCCGCCATCGGCCTCGACGCCCTCGGCGAACGCACCATCCTCATCGACTGCGACGTCCTCGTCGCGGACGGCGGCACGCGAACCGCCTCGATCACCGGCGCCGCCGTCGCCCTCCACGAAGCCTGCCTCTGGCTCGTGCGGCGCGGCACCCTTCCGTCCAGCCCCATGCGCGAGCTCGTGGCCGCCGTCAGCGTCGGCATCGTCGCCGGCCAGCCGCGGCTGGACCTCGACTACTCCGAGGACGTCGGCGCCGACGTGGACATGAACATCGTCGCCCTCGAGTCCGGCGGCCTCGTCGAGATCCAGGGTACCGCCGAGAGGAACAGCTTCACCCGCCAGCAGCTCGACTCGCTCATCGACCTCGGCCTCCACGGAATCCGCACCCTGCTTCGCCTCCAGCACGATGCCTTCTCCGACTGACCGCGGCCGCCTCCTGCTCGGCACCCGCAGCCCCGACAAGGTCCGCGAGATCCGACAGATCCTCCGCTCCCGCCCCGGATTCGAACTCCTCGGCCTCGACGACGTCGGACTCCCACCCTCCCCGGACGAAGCCGGCATCGAAGCCTTCGACACCTTCCACCAGAACGCCATGGCCAAGGCCCTCTACTACGCCGAACGCTCCGGGCTGCCCACCCTCGCCGACGACTCCGGGCTCGCCGTCGACGCCCTCGACGGCGCACCCGGCGTCCGCAGCAAGCGCTTCTCCGGGCGCCTCGACCTGGCCGGCGCCGCCCTCGATCGCGCCAACAACGAGTTCCTCCTCGAACGCCTCCGCCTCGTGCCGCCCGAACGCCGCGCCGCCCACTACGTCTGCGTCGCCGCGCTCGCCCTCCCTGCTCGCCCCCTCCTCTCCGCCATCGGCACCACCGCCGGCCGCATCGCCACCCGCCCCCTCGGCCACGGCGGCTTCGGTTACGACCCCCTCTTCCTCCTGCCCGACCTCGGCGTTACCTTCGGACAGGTTCCGCCCCACGAGAAGAACCGGCGGAGCCACCGCGCCCGGGCGTTCCGCGCCCTCGTCGCGCACCTCGACCGCAGCGCCGCCAGGGGTTGACGAATCCGCCCCGGCTCGCTATACTTGTAGGCTCCCAGCGGGGCGTGGCGCAGTCCGGTTAGCGCGCCTGCTTTGGGAGCAGGANNNGCGGCCTTCTAAGCCGCGGGTCATAGGTTCGAATCCTATCGGGCGCGCCTCCAGGCCCAATGCGTACGGGCCACGACATACGGTGGGCGTAGCTCAGTCGGTTAGAGCGCCAGGTTGTGGCCCTGGAGGTCGCGGGTTCGAATCCCGTCGCTCACCCCTCCGCCGCGGGCGTCCGTTCGGACGGAGCGGCCACGCGGCCCCCGGGGCCGCCGCGGATGCCCCGCGCATCCACTTGAAAACTTGCGCGCCGCTAGCTCAATTGGCAGAGCAGGGGACTCTTAATCCCAAGGTTCCAGGTTCGATTCCTGGGCGGCGCATGGTAGCCCGAAAACGCGTTGCGGCCGGGGTTGACACTCAAACAGATGTGTGTCACCTTTCGCGCCTGCGCACGACCGGCTCCGGCCGGTCCGGGCAACCGCTGTTTGACAATCGAGGTCGGGTGATTCGGATGGCCCCCGCGGAGGGCGTTACTTCCCTCCGCATCGAATGGGGAAACAAAAGTAAATTCCGAACGCTTGTTGGAGTGTTCGAGGAGCGAGTCAAGCTTTTCTTATGGAGAGTTTGATCCTGGCTCAGNNCGGGGAAACCCGGGCTAATACCGCATGGGCCCGGGGGTCGCATGGCCTCCGGGGGAAAGGCGGCCTCTTGACAATGCTGCCGTGCGGGGAGGGGCTCGCGGCCTATCAGCTTGTTGGTGGGGTAACGGCCTACCAAGGCTACGACGGGTAGCTGGTCTGAGAGGATGGCCC